>Ga0208904_1000352_pt1 | contig 39910 bp, 68 predicted proteins | sample AntAceMetag02UKB_FD_184774 | JGI IMG/M metagenome (GOLD analysis project Ga0208904, IMG submission 184774) | Saline lake microbial communities from Ace Lake, Antarctica - Antarctic Ace Lake Metagenome 02UKB (SPAdes) (version 2) | ecosystem: Environmental > Aquatic > Non-marine Saline and...
CGACAGTAAATGATGACCAGAATGAAGGTTATCTGGTAGGAGACTTCTGGATAGATGAGACAAATAACAAGAGTTATATTTGTCAAGACGTCACAGTTGGTGCTGCGGTATGGACAGAGATCACTCAAGGTGGAGGCTTAGAACATACTCAAGGAACCGACACTACACTTGGAGTAATGACAGCTGGTATAGATATGAACAATTTGTATCAAGTTGTTAACCTTCAAGTACCAAGTGCAGCCGGAGAAGCTTTAAGACAGACAGCTAATATTACGGAAGCTGATCTTGAACAACTTACCGATGGCAGCGAGACAGCACTACATATCCATGACTCCAGATATTACACAGAGGCCGAGCATTTGAGTTCCTCTGCAGGAGCAGGGGATGTAGGAAAACCTATCAAGCTTGATGCTGCTGGTCATATTGATGCCACTATGATCAATGATGGAGACGTAGATCATACAGCTATTTCAAACATAGGAGATAATTCTCATGCTACTATAGACATCCACATAGCAGATGGTACTAAACATTTCCTAGAAGGAGCCATTGACCATACAAAGATTTTAAGTATTGGAACAAACTCTCATGCGCAAATAGATACTTGTGTTGATGAACTAACAGCTCATGTCGCAGATGGCACAAAACATTTTCTTGAAGGAGCTATAGACCACGGGTCTATTAGTGGGCTTGGACATAGTGCTGATCATGCTTGGGCTCTTTTGATTGATGCCACCAGAGCTCTCACAGCTAATTGGTATACTGGAACATTCAATGTAGGCATCAACGATAATACTAACACAGAGAAACTTAATGTTGGCGGGAACTTGATGCTTTCGGGAAGTTCTGCTCCCTACATTAAAGGTGACACAAAAGATGGCTCGAATAATAGCATCCTTTACTCTCAAGGTGCAGGAACAGTTGGACACTATTTTGTAGTAATGGGAACCGGAGCTACTTCTCTTGGACAATTCAGGGTGCAATATGGGGGAGTTTGGGGAGCAAAAGCTATTTTTATGCAACACGATGGCTCAGATGGATTTTTAAGTACAGGAACAGGAAAGATGACACTTTACGCCCCGAGTAATATAGAAGTATCAGCAGCTAAGTTAGTTGTCGACTCAGATATCATTCGTCTGACAACAGCAAAGACACCTGCTTCAGCAGGGGCGGCTGGGACTTATGGTGACATTTGCTGGGATGCAACTTATATTTATATCTGTGTAGCGACAAATACGTGGGAAAGGGTTGAGCACGTAGGATGGTAAAAGGAGGAAGTATGACAAAGAAAAAAGTAGAGGAAGTTAAACGAGAGCCAGTTGTTTCAAAGGAGGAGCTTCATCAAATGCTGAATGAGCAAACGCAAAAGCAGCTCCTGGCTTGTCGAGAAGAGTGGAACGAAGCTAGTAAAAGAATTTTAGATAAATATCAGTGTGAGTTAGAGGTTAGTATGCTAGTGACTGCGGGAGGGAATATTCCTAGACTTACTATAGTTCCTAGGAGGAGACTCTAAGATGAACGAAATCGTTTGTTGTAAACATCATAGTGGAATTAAAGCGAGGTTAGAAGAAGTGGAAGATCAAACAGATAAACAGTGGAGAATATTAGACACTCTACGCAATAAGGCCACAGCTACTTTGACTGGAGTTGTTCTAATTCTTCTGGCACTTGTCGCTAACTTGATTGTCAAGTGGCCTAAATAAACAGAAAGGAGGTACAGAACCATGAGAAGATTTATCGCAGGACTAGTTATAATACTTTTCCTGGTGCTTAGTTTCACTTCATCCCAGGCAGGACAAGTAGTATTTGAGTGGGATGCTAATAGTGAGGAGGATCTTGCCGGCTATAGGCTCTACCAAACTACTACTCCAGGACAATACAGCTACGGAGAGGCTAATGCAGTAGGAATAATTCCTGCAGGGACAGAGACGTTTACTCTTACTATGAATGTAGACGGAACATTCTTCTGGGTACTTACTGCCTATGACACCGCAGAGAATGAAAGTGGTCCTTCTAATGAAGTGACAACAAGTGTGAACTTTAAACCCCCCAGTCCACCTACTGGTTGTGTCTTTAGAATTCTAAAGTAATGGACTGACTTGAATGACTCCTTACAACTGTAGCTTTCACTGCATTTGCAGGAGCATTTGTTGGAGCACTCTACTTAATATTCACTAATAGAAAGGAGGAGAAGGAAGATGAAGACAAAGTTGAAGAAGTTGACATTGCTTACTAGCGTCTTTTTACTAACCCTAGCCTTTGTTGGATGTGCTACGCTTGGGATTGATACTAAGGAGAAGACATTTCTCCTAGTGCAGAAGGAAGTTAATAGTGCTTTGGTTACTTACTCCACTCAGCTGAAAGCCCAGACTCCTACTGTCCAGGCTCTTTGGCATACTACCTATGACCAGCCCATCAAAGCTATGAGTCTGGCACTCGATGCTTGGCAGGAGGTTGTACTTGGTATTACACTAGACGTAGGACAACTGGAGGAGTTTAAGAGACTCAAGAATAAACTTATTATTCTTGGCTGGAACTTCTTTAAAAAGGAGGGAAAATAGCTATGGATGCTAGACTTCAATTAGTACTACTTCTCACAGACAAGGCGTTCTCTATTTTGCAACACATACAGGAAGTGAAGGAGATGACAAAGGTGCAGGTTCTTCAGGAGATAGAAAGAGAAAGACTCCTTAAAGATTCTCTTGTAGAGGAGGTGACACTACCATGAAAGAGCTACTTGATGAAAAGTTAGTGGGAATTTTGACTATAGGAGCTATTGCTATAGTCTCTCTCTTTAAGATAGTAGAGCCAGCAGATATTGTTATTCCTTGTGTTACAGGAATTGCCGGTTTTGTTACCGGAGCTGTTATGGCGACCAAGAAGTGATTCAATTTTTGAATCAATGTAGAAGGAGGGAGGAATTACTCTCCCTCCTTTCTTCTAAGTGTAATCATATCGATAGTAGACATCATCTATCTGGTTTTGGTATTCTTTCAAAAGACAACCATACATTTCTTCTTTCACTTTTTCTATCTCTGATTCTAGAAAAGTTAAGCCAACTCCTTTTGTTCCTGCTCCTACTTCCAGCTTAATTCTACCGTAGATGTACTTAATTTTGCTATGTGGTTGTCCTGTCCTTAGAGTCCAGGTACATAAAGTTATCTCGTTTTTTTCTACGTAAATTACTCCTATTTCTTTGTAGTACTCTTCTCTGGTCATTTCTCTTCTCCTTCCCTTTCTTTTTTCTCTTCCCTAATGTAGTAAGCAGTAAAGCTTCGTATAAAGTAAAATGCTGTCACAATTCCTGAAGTAACAAGTAGATATAGTAAAGCATATCTACAAAGTACCCAAACTATAAAGGCACTCCTAGCTTCTTCTCCTAGATTAGTCATTGCTTCCATAATAATTTTAAGTTCTTCCATTTTTTTCACCTCCTTTCCATCTATAAGATTTAACTCCCTCTGCTGAAACTCTCTCCTCTACCATCCCCATAGCTATAATAGTATCCATCACTGTTAAGAGCTCTGGCTTGTTTGTGTTTCTATAGTTTATAGACAACAACTCTGAGAAAGTTACATTCCTCCTATGTCTGACTTGCCTCATTATTAGTTCAATGTCTACTGAGGTTATGGACCTTCCGTGTCCACCAAGAGCATCTCCAGCTGTCTTGAGTACAGTCTCTAGAAGCCTGGTAGCTGCCTCAACATCACTCAACTCCATTACCAGATCATTAGAATAGGAAACATGAATACCCATAGCTGCCTTAAGAGCTATGACGTGCATTCTCTCTATGAAGGAGTGAAGTCTCTCGTCTTTTGTTTCATTCACCTTGTCATCAAGGGTATCGTACCATTCCTCGAAGAACTTCTTAGAGTCTAGGGTCCACTGGAATTCCCCTGTAAGCATGGCTACAGTGCTTAAGTCACTTAGAAGTTTATTGTAGAGTCCCTCGTCAGGAATAGGCGGTATAGGTACTCTCTTGTACTTATCGTAGCCTGTGACGATGGCGAAACGACTTGTGAAGCCTCCACCTATTGCTTCGTGGGGCAAGTTCGCTGCAAACCAAACAGGAGTAGTGGCTATAAAGCAAGAGATACAAGGCCCATAGAGCTTGTCGTGTCCTTGTCCACTGGTTCCGTATTCCCATTCCTCATGAGGATCATAAAGTGTAGTAAGGACTTCTATCATTCCCTTGGGATCGACTGCGAGGAGATCACTCATTTCTTTAGAGATTAGAGCTATGGGAGTCTGGGGTCTTGTTTCCCCATTAATAGTAAAATGTTCGGTCTTGCCAAGTTCCGCAAGCTCTTTTGTGAAATCTCTCTTTGAGAATGAGTCTATTGAGACCGGGATATTCACCTTCCGGAGCATTTTCTTTGCAAGACTTGGAGGGCCAGCCTTCCTACACTTCCCTGGAGGTGCTACGAGGAGAATGTAGATATTAGGAAAGATTGGCTCCAGGCCGTAGGGGAGCCAAACTCTTCGCTGGAGTGCACTGCAGAGGGTGAATATTCCTCCCCAGAGCCAGAAGTCTCTTGGTGCCTCTGTCTCTTCTACATACTCTTGTAGAGCTTTAAGCCAATTTGGTAGTTTCCTTTTGCCAAGCTTCACTTCACCCCCCTTCTACATTGATTCATTTTTTGAACCATTCGAGAATCCAATTTCCTTCAGATTTCCCCAATCACTTCCAGTCTTAAAGTCACAAGGAATTACAAGTTCCCTATTGTTTATCTGGAGTGGGATTTCAAGAGCACTCTTCACTTCAGCTATAGAAGCCGGTATGTCTCTTGGCAGACATTGACCAACTACTTCATCGTGGACATTTAGTAGAGGTTCAAAGATGCTGGAAGTAGCATGAAGCTTTTGTATAGCCACTTCCAGAATCTCTCCTACTGTACATTGTGGTCTGAAAGCAAGAGCACTGCGGAAGAGGTTGTCACTGAGACGGCCACGGAAGACTCTCTTTCTTTTGAAGGGACTGGGAGTGATGAGAGTTCTTGTGGCTCTGATTTCCTCCTTAGTAGCATTTTGCCAACTCGTGAGCATTGGGTTATTCGCTTTATATTGGTAGAGAAGTCTCTTGCAGAGCCCTGCTTCGAGGTAGACTTCTTCTCTTATAAGGATTGTCTGGAGCATAATAAAGCCCATACCGTAGGAAGCAGCATAGACAATACTCTTAGTCAGATCTCTGTAAAACTTTAGAGGATGCTCTTGATTAGTAAAGTTGTCTCTCCACTTTGCTTCTGGTAAGTACTTAACAGAGTCTGGGATTTGGAAGATCATCTTAGCATCAAGCCAATGAGTATCCTCATTAGCTAGAAATGCTTCTATTTGTCTGATGTCATTAGATAGCCAAGCAATAACTCTTTTCTCAGCTGTCCTTAAGTCACCAGCAAGAAGTACCTTTCCCTTGTCTGGGATGAAGAGACTCCTTACGAGTCTACCTTCCTCAGTTCTTACTGGGATATTCTGCAGGTTCCCTCCCCCTCCAAAGATACTTTCAGAGGAGTTGAGTCGATAAGTAGAAATAAAACCATAAGAAGTCCTAATGCGATTGTCCCTCTCTACTTTCATCTCAGCATAGGTATTTTTTAACTTAGCAAACTTCCTATGATCTACAATAGCTTTGAGAACCTTATTTTCTGGATGTTTCTTCCTAAGACGGTTGAGAGCATCCTTGTCGGTTGTAGGTTTCTTTGTCTTATGATTGTACTGCATAGGCATGCCAAGGTAGCCATAGACTAGGCGGATCATTTGGGGAGAGGAATTGAGATTCCAATTCTGTCCGGTTGACTCAACCAGAGTAGCTTCTGCCTCTACTACCTTCTCCTTGAAAGCACTTTGGAGTCCTGCCTTCTTTTCTGTGGCAATTCGCACTCCTCTGATTTGCATCTCCAGGAGTGAGGGAATTACACTCATAGTACGTCTGTAACCTTCCCAAGTTCCAAGTTCCTTAGCATCTCTCTTGACGAGTGGCCAAATTTCCCTCGTTACACAGCAATCTCTGCCGTTGTATATGAATTCTGCTTCGTCGCTTATTCTCCTACCATCCCACACTTTGCCGTCAGAGTTTCCAGTAATAAAAATATGGTTCTCTGATCTAGCCATAAAATAGCCAGTCTTAGTAGTTAAACAGTAAACGTTTCCTTTATACTCTATATCTGAACAATGACTCCTAGGTTTAATACCTACAAAGTCTTGGTTTTTTATAGAAACCACCCAGGCAGAATTGCCATATTGATCCTCTATAGGCATTAGATGTGTACATTTTCCTATAAGATGAGCTGCTACAGCTACCCAGTCTACGTTTTCTTTATACTTAGAACTATACCAAACAGCTTTAGCTTTTGGATACTTCCAGCCATCCCAATACTGAACTTCGTCAACTAGCTCTTCAAGAGTAGAATGATTGAGTTCTAGAATCCATCTTCTAAATCTCTTTGGTTTTCCCAGGAGACGGATAGTTAATTCTACTAATTCGCCATAGGTAGTTATAACGTCGTTAGCTCGAATTCCCCAACCAATGTCTAGAGCATCGCATAACGCCTTTAGGCGGGCTCTTTTTCTCTCTTTGATCAAATGAAAAGTAATTCGATGACTATCTATATGTCCATCTGCCTGAGCAGCTACGATAAATTTGATCCAGTAAAGATTTTCTTTTCCTTCCTTATAATTACCACTTACAGGAAGTTCAAATCTTCCTCCTATACTAGCTTTTTCAGCTGAAACTTTCTTTAGCTGCTTAGTCTTAGTAGATCTCCAAGGAATTGTGTGAGCAAAAGTATAACTACACTTGTGTCTTAGAGAATCTATTCTTACCATAGGAGCATCTATGTTATACTGGTGGATCTTAGGAATTGTCCAACTAAGTTCTCCGTCTTCTTGCCATTGTATTACTTCTAGGTCTTCGGGTAGATTTTTGAGTGCTATCCACCCTAGTCTAGTCAGCACTTCTACCTCAGGTAAGAGACACTTATAGTAAGGTTCCCAAGTATAGATACTTGTGAGAGTCTCGAGAGCTTTCTTCAGATAGGGATAGGAGGCGTGGTAGCAGAGCATAGTATCCTCGACACTTCCAGAGGCACACCTCAGGCCGTAGTAGCGACCAAGAACACTGAGGTCGAAAAGGCAGTTGTGGAAAACCTTCTTCACTCCGGGGTTGAGGAAGAGACGAGAGATTGCTTGAAGGACTCTTCTTTCCTCTGGAAGACTCCAGAAGAACCTTCTTCCCTTCAGGAAAGGAATTATAAAAGCGTAGTCAGGACGAGGTGAGAATCCTATACACCAGTGAAGTGGACCAACATCAGAGAAGAGTGTCTCGATATCTGCAGCTACAATCCCTTCTCTCAATTTTCCTAGCTCGATGATAGCTTCCTGAGCATTATCTATGATTTTGAATTCCCTCTGGGGAGGAGAGAAGTCTGGAGAACTACTTTGTTCAGTAGCTCTCTCCAGGTCTCTGAGGAAGAGAGGGAGAGCATTCTGCTGTTGCTTCTTCTTCTCTCCAAAGAGTCTTTCCTCTGGCTCATTCATTAGCCTATTGACATAGGAGGGATGGCAGCATGGATAAACTTTGAAGCCTCCTACGAGAGTACAAGGGAGAACAGAACCTCTCCACTTCAAGATTCTCTTCTTTCCTGTAAGCACATGCAGAGCAGGAGCACCAAGTGCTACTAGGACATTTACCTTTCCTTCCTTCTTTCTCTCCTCTAGATACTCCTTCAACCGAGAGATGTGCTCCTCTCCCTCCCAAGTAGGTCTAGTATTCTTACTGTCCTGGAAATAGTAGTTAACTTTATTATTAGGAGGTCTCTGGGAGAATACATTTCCCATGAGAACTTCATTCCTTGCAATACCTACGGTTCTGAAGCATCTACTTAGAAGTCCTCCTGCTTCTGCCTCCTCTACAAATGGTCTTAGGGCAGAGTTCTCATGTTCTCCTGGAGCTTCTCCTATAAAACACATCTTGGCATCTAGCGGTCCATCAAATGGTACTACATTAGTTGTCAGTCTCTTCATCTTTCTTCTCCTTCTTTTCTTCTATGCTTATGATTTAAAAACCCCCAACTTCCAGAAGGCTTAGTTATATCCTCCCATCCCTCACAGTTATCGCAAAGTGGAACTCCACAAACGAACTGTCCGGTATAGCTACACTCTCGGGTTGCTTGTTCCCCACAGACTTGACACTTAACTACAGAATGTTTTTCACAATAGTCGCTTTCTTCCACTGTAGATTTACCACATATGCCTCTCCAAGCTAAATCAAACTTACATAGTTTCTCCATCCTTCTCCTCCTCTTCTCCGTATTCTTGAAGTAATTCATCCCTTTCATCTTCTTCAACTACTCCTGCTGTTTCAACTCGATTTATAGCTTCTTGATAGGACAATTTTAGCTTTTCTAGAATTAATTCTTTAAGTTTACCAGGATTGTTTCTGATAGAAAAAAGTTCCGGACCTGTTAGAATTCCGTAGATTGGTTGAGTTGCATAAGCATCACGATATGGAATAGGGGTTAATGTTCCTTCAAAAATTAGTTTAGGCATTTTCTTGTTCCTCCTCCTCTCTATCTTCTGGCCAGTCATAGTGATGTAGACAACCAGGCAAGCCTCCCTTTCCGACAACCAGCTTGTCCTCGTCTTCATTATAGTAGAGTGATACTCCACATTCTACACACTTACCTACAAAGACTCGTCTTCTTGGGGGCATTAGTTTTCTCCTTTCCTTCTTCTATATGTACGATAGTTGGTGATGCTAATGCATGAATTAAAACCTTATTCATTTCTAGAATTTTAGCATTTTGGTCAAGAATTTTTTCTGCCGTTTGTAGCATAGTTTTATCTGCTTCTTTAAACTCAGGCATAGCCGTCTCCTTCCCTGGATAAGGTCCTCTATTTATTGTTACCTCCAGTTCATGTTCTCCTGTCTTGCAAATACTAACACCCTTACACGTTATCTTCTCTATTATCATATTTATAAAAGTACTCTTTCGCGAGCCAGGTGGACCTTCTAGTTTTACCGTAAAGCTTCTCATAGTCTTTCTCCTTCCTTTCTACATTGATTCATTTTACTCTCGTCCGTTTACTATGTCTTTTCTTCCAATACAAAGGAAATAATTTCCATGGTTCTTTAACAAAATAACACTCACAAGCTCTGAATCTTGCCATTTTATATTCTCTAATTAAATGCCATCGACTTTTCCAAGGTAAACCAAAGAGAGAATCAAAGTCTGACCACCAACTATTGTTTACTCCAAAGCGGTAGGTACGGAATAAAATATGTATTACTAATTTCCAGTTTTTTATATAAGAAAGCATTTTTCTTCTTTCTACATTAATTCATTTTTTGAATCAATCCTCAGTCAACCCAAGATAAACTTCCCTCGTGAGTTTAACATCCTCTACTGCGTTGTGGAGTTGTTCTTTGTTGAAGAGAATATCTAAGCGTCTTGTACAGTCTTCAAGTTTCATCCACTTCTTTGTCTTCCACTTTATGGAAGCAAGATGCATAGTGTCAATTAGTTTAACTATTGGTGGCTGCTTGAACTTCCCGCTGTAAAATCGCTCCATCCAGTTGTGGAGGATAGGATAGTCAAAAGCAACGAGGTTGTGGCCTACTAGGGTACAGGGTTGCCAGTGCCAAATTAAGTCCATATACTTCCTTGTTGCTGGTCTATTACCATAGCCTCTGGCAGTAAGCAGGTCTTGGTCAATGCCGGTTATACTAGTTATTACTTTAGAAAGTGGCTTATCAGGATTAATATAGAAGTTTCCATCCCCCACTCTCTCCCTCTTTTTCAGAACACTCCAGGCTATCTGGATTGGAGTGTCTACCAGCTTGTCTAGACCTGTTGTTTCTATGTCAATTACTATTTCATACATAGTAGTCTCCTTTAGGTTGAAAAGAAGAAAATTCATCTTCTCTTACATAATGAATAGGGAACTTGAGCCCAAGGGCTTCGCTTGTTTCTCCAAGTATTCCTGTAGATTCTTTGTAGCCAGGAATAGTTAATATCCATAAGGCTCCGCAGAAACGTAGCATTTCCATATTCCAGTCTCTCCAGTAACCTACTTCTTTCGGAAGTTTGTATTTTTTTGCTATAGGATGCCAGTGACATATAGGAGAGAACACTTTATAACCTCGTATTGTAGCCTCCGCGCAGAATTTAGCCGCGGCTTGGTATCTCTCTTCCATCACTTCTTCCTTCTTATGCGTATAAGGACTAGCTACATAGATCATCACTTCCCTCCTTTCTCTTAGGATTTAGCATAACTCTTTCCCAAAGACTACCACTAACAATTCTAATTCTTTCGGTCTCTGACCAGAAAATGAGGGCTCCTCCTTCTACAGATACATTGATAGCCTCGATTACATAACTACTCCCGTTCTTTTCTTGTACAGTATAGCTTTTCATTTTCCTGTCTCCTTTCTCCAAGCAAGAATCTCTTCTTGCTCCTCTGGATGATTGTCCCAGTAAAACTTCCACTCAGTACTACCAGGCTCCAGTTCCTTATAGCCTCCCTCTGTGGCTTCCTCCAACTTGTCAAGTGTCGGAGTCTCGAGAGGAGCCTCAGGTTCTTTGCGTTGGGCAATGTTGGAGAAACCGTCGACTACATTTACAATCGCCAGCCTGCGAAAGTCAGAGTCTTTCTCTATCATCTCCCACTTCAGCTTCAGAGAAGGTTCCAGAGCCTCAGCTGCTACTCCCATCATTCCACTCCCACACATTGGGTCGAGAACTTTGTCTCCGGGGAGACAGCTTCTTTGAAGTAGTTCCAAGTAAATCATAGGATGCTTAGCAGCGGGGTGATTCTTCTTCATAGAAGGGGTAGGACATGGAGTTAGTATGCAATCTGGAGCTCCTTTTCTAACGAGGTTCTTGGAACCTTTCCTCGCAAAAGCGATAGGCTCGTAGGAACGTCCAGGCCAAACCTCAGGGTTCCGAACAACGTGACTACCCTGCTTGTACCAAATGAGGGGGATCTTATTAGTATTAAAACCCACCTCAAGAAGGGAGCTATACACAACTTCATGATTAACAATTCCGAAGAATAAATAGAGATGTGAATTCTCTGCCATCTTCTCCCAGAGCGTACTAAGCCAAGTGACAAGTTCCATTTTAAAATCTTTTGGTTTAAGTGGTTCATCTTCAAAGTCATCAGTACCACCTCCTTTCTTTCTTATAGTATCAAGTCCTACTCTCCAAGGAGGGTCGAAGAACATTACGTCGAAATAGTTATCTTCATAGTCCTTCAATTTGTCCTCCATCCTTGCTTCATGAATCTTCTTAGAGAAGTAGATCATCTGATTCTCAGGAGTTATTTCAACCTCTCCCTCCTCGGATTCGCTTTCTTCCTCTTTAAAAGCCGTCTCAAGTCTCTCATAGCGATGAAGTTTCTCCTCAAGTCTCTTGATAATCTTGTTCGCCTCGCTCTTAGTAGGTGCCTTCCTCACTTCCTCGTTAGACTTTGCAAAGAGAGATCTCTTCAAAGACTCACTGACTGTGCCTACACTTTCTTGGGCAATGTTCGCTGTATCTTTAACAGAGTGACCACCTCTTACTCCTACTTTAGCTGCTCCATGTTGTTTTTGTTCAAGTAGGTGAAGGTCTGTCGTAGCGTTGTCTTGCTCAAGCCACGTGAGGTTCTCTCTGCAAATGTTCTCTTCAAGTTCTATACGTTTTATCTCATAGGTGTTGTCCTCTCCCACTTCGTCAAGTGTAAACTGGTAAGGGATGCCGAGCATCTCACAAGCTCTAAGACGTCTCTCGCCAGCGACAAGAACAACAGCTTCTCCTTCCCTCCTGCAGAGACCTGGTTGTTTCTGGCCACCCTTCTGGAAAGATATGGCAAGATTCCTAAGTTTCTTTGCCTCAAATACTTTCCGATGTCTGTCTGGTGGGACAGTAATTTCTTCAATTGGTAGTTCAAATACTTCCTTAACTATCTTCATCTTCTCCCTCCAAGGAGCTATAGGGCTCCTTTCTCTTCAAGCTTCTTTAGTAGCTCCAGTTTTCTCTCCATCTCCTCAAGAGACATACCAAATTTCTGCTCAAGACTCTTCGTCTTACTCGGTCTTGCCGAGGCCTTTGGCTTCTTCTTAGAAGCTCTAGCTCCACCCGCAAGTCCCTTTGCTACACGAGAATGTTCTTTCCTCACAGCCTCCTCGAGTTCAGGGAGTGTCATCTCACTTGGTGCTGGGCCGATTACTCTGGCTAGTTTTTCCATCACTCTCCTCCTTGGGAGTAAATCTCCCTGGATAAAGCTTCTCCAGTGCTTCCTTTGTCTTTCTAAATCTCAAAGCATTCTCAAGTTGCTTAATATAGATAGACGCTTCTTGAGGAACCTTAAAATGCTTCATCTCTTCTGGAGAAACTTTTATTGCTACATAGTAACCCATCAGTAACCCTCCTCAAAAGGTATCCTTTCTCTCTCGTCCTCTGCTCTCTCTACACAGTCCTGGTAGATACTCTTCACAAAGGAGTCTTTCTTCTCTGCCCCCTCAATAGCTGCTTGCATAAACTGAGTAAAGAGTAGCTTCATTAGGCCTATCTCCGGGAAGGCAGTTTTGAATTCCTCATAAAGAGGGCGGGGGACAAGAAAGTGAATGTTTTTCATATCACTCTTCATAATTCATTATCCTCTTCACATTGTTTATAACCTTCTTCACGACTTGACTTAAGACAATCAGAACAAGGTTCTACAGTGATATATTGTGAGTGCCTAGTTTTTCCCTCTGTGGAATTATTGCAGAGACCGGCTCCGCAGGAACAAAAGACCTCAAATTCTAACTCAAGTGTAGGCATTTTTATTCTCCAAGTAGTCTATTAATAGTTCTTGCTACTTCTCCTGCACAGTTCCCGCAGAAGAAGAGCCCTTCTCTAATTCCCTGGCCAGTTACTTTGTCTCTCCTAAGGACGATTATTTCATGTTTTGCAAGGAGGAGAGTATTACAAACTACACATCTTGGGTGTCTACCTGGGATGGGCTCGTCAAGAGAATATTCAATTAGTACTTTTCCTACGTCTTTAACAAGGTACATTACTTCTCCTTCCAGAAGTTAGATGCTGGCAGCCAGGAACGGCAAGCTACCCAAATAGCCTCTTTCCGACAGGAGAGTGCTATTCCCATGGACCAACCATCCTCACTTGCCAATTCCGCCACTGCCAGCATACTTCTCTGTTGATTCAAAAAATGAATCAATCTAGAACGGTATCTCTTCTTCCTTCTCCTCCATACCACCAGTGTTATCCCCAAGCGGAGGTGCTTCATCCTCCTCAAACTCCTCAACGCTCCTGAAGCCAGCAAAGGTATCTATGCTGTTGATAATTTTTTCTCCCTGCTGGTCAAGGGTCTGGACGATGTAGACAAAACCTTCCATGTTCTCCTCAAGCATAATGTCTGTGCCATCGCTTACTCCACCAAATTTCACAGTGAATTCAGCAATTCTCTCCATCTTGGCATCACTCTTTTTCATCCCTCTTCCATCATAGGAGTCTTCGTCCTGGAGAGATGGCCAGGGGAGCCAGATTTTGAGTCGTCTGCCTTCAGCATCTGCACCGAGTAGCATAAGAGAAACCTCAAGGTTATCTCCAGCACCCTCGCTCTCCGGATCAGCTACCTTCTTCTTATTAGGGGCAATAGCTGGGGGAGCTACAATTTTTGCTCTGCACCAACCCTCCTCCAGAAGGATAGGCTCTTCTACATCTTCAATAGGTTTTGCAAAACTAAATGTTGGCATCTTCTTTTTCTCCTTTCTCTTTAAAGGGTTTATGGTTTCTACATTGATTCAAAAAATGAATCAATCCGGTTGGTGGCCTGTTAAGCTGGTTTAATAGTTATATCCAATTCTGCTGCCTGGGAGAGATCGTTAGAATGTGCTACACTAAGAGACAGTATTGGAGAATTAGGATCTTCGCTCCGAAAGCGGGTAAATCCTACTCCTCCCCCTTCTGTCTCAAAACGAAAAGTCCTGCTTTTCACCTCCTTTCTCTCTCCCTGAATTAGCGTAGAAAACTCTCCAAGAATTGCTTCTCTGATTATCCCAGGGCCTGCTCTTTGACTAGATATATAATGCTCACCTCTTACTATTCTTCTTTGAAGAGTTTCTTCTACCCAATTTCTGTTTCCTTCATACTCAAGGATTCGTAGAATTCTTATTCTATCCATTGGCTTCACCTCCTTTCTTTATTTGATCTAAGATTGATTCTACAATAATGGCCAGTGCTGCTATAGCTGCTCCTTGGTTTCCAAAATATTGAGCAACAGTCTTTCCGTTAAAAGGGCAGCCATCAAAATTCCTTGCGTCATTTTCCATATCCGCTGCTATCATTTTTAAGCTTTTACTTCTGTTATCCTCTTCCATAACCTACTCCTTCCCTGAAAACCTTCTCTCCAAGAGGTCTCTGAAACCGACCTTCTTCTTCTCGAAGTTAATCTCAATAGGATCTTCCCACCATTTGCCAAGATTGTTTAGGGTACTTTTAAGAAAGTCCCACCTTCCAGCCCCTGCTGTAGTCCAGTAGTAACGAAGCTTTCCCTTGTCATCCTTCTGGTGGTGGCAACGGTAGCACTCATTAAACCAGCCAGGAATCTCCGTCCTCATTTTCCCTGTTGCTTTTGGCAAGAACTTGAGTCCTCCCATCTCTTCGTCCTCTATGATCTCTAAGTGCGCTGTGAGAAGATAGTGAAGAGGAAGACTCTTCAGGGAGAGGATGTGGTCACCTACATTTTTCATCTGAGGCATGTAGTGTTGCTTTGCAGGACTACCACCAAGTCCCCTCTTTGGGTCGAGGAGGAGACTCCAATTCATGCAGTAGCGAAGCATCTGGCTGAGACCATCCTCCACAATCCCATCGTAGGGGAAGGATTTTGCTCTGATTTGACTCCAAATCTCTCTTCTAATGTCCTCAGCTTTCATCCATGCCCTAGGACTCTTCGGATCAGCATCATAGCAGTCAAGGGTCTCTATGTGAGGAAGTCCAGCAAGTGTCTCCTTCCTTCCATCATAGTCAATAACAAGCAATTTGCCTGGGAGAGTAGAGGCACTTTGAGTTTTTCCTGTCCCACTTGGACCCGCGAGCATTGCCTTGATTTTGTAGGCATCTGGAAGGATCATAGAAATTGCAGGACTGGCTTCACCTAGAATAACCGACTTAAAAGATTTAGGCTTAGATGTTGCTGGTTTAGGTGTTGGAGTTGGCATTAGTTTTTCTCCTTCCCTATGCTCTTCACATAGTCGTGTGCTTCTTTAAGAGTAGAAAATTCTTGAGTTCCTCTATGAGTACCTGCATAATAGACTCCTATACGTTCACTTATTCCCCCGTTAGCAAACTGCCATAGAGTGAACTCAATACTTATAGCAACTTCATCTCCCACTTTCTCCCTAAGGACCTCTCTGAGTTTACGAAGCTCTGCCAAGGTTACGTTGTTAGATAGTAGTTCATGTTTCATTGGTCTTCTCTCCTTTTATGCTTCTTCCATAAGAAGTTGTAGATTTTTGCTTCTTTCTTCATTTCTTTAGTTACTTCTTTTTCTTCCACATTAAATAACTCCATAGCTTTTTTTGTGTGAAGATCAGCTCCCATCATTCTTCTCCTTTCTCTCCTTTGTTTCTCATCCACCAAGCAATGGCTTCGAGTTGCTCTGCATTAAAGAGGCCATCAAGAGTAGCATCTTTATCTCCTATATCCCAATTAATATAACAGTAAAGATTATAGAGACCATTATCAGGCCTTATCCAATCTCTTAGGACTCTTTTTGCTGCAATCTCCGCATATACTCTCTCTGTTCTTCCGTTCATCCTTCCTCCCCCTTTCGCTCCCAAGGACTCCATTTTTCCTTTCTCCAGGTATACTGTTCACTCATATCATAGGTTTCTTCAAGAGTCCACGGTTCCATCTCCTGGAGACAAAGAGGCTTGTAGAGACAAGGAGAGAGTCCTGGACCACCAGCACAGGAATAGGGGTTTCTCTCTCCATACTTAGGCCAACTCCATCTATCCCACTGTCTCCTGATGTCGTCAGCGACTCCCACAGTCTCTTTCATAAATTCTGCAATTCTCCACTCACTCCGAGTTTGCAGTTCCCGAGAGAAGCGAAGCATATTGTCTTTGCGCGATCTCTTGGAGGAAATGTTCATAAGAATTCCAAAAGGCTTCTCGATGAGTTGGTGGAGTGCCCAGATATAGCCTGTTATTTGAGAGACGTGACTCCATTGGGCCATATAAGACGGAGTAATGTAACCTCCAGGAGCCTTGTCTTCTCTTGCCATCACTCCATAGGGCTTCCACTCTACGTAGGCATCAAGAGAGCCAGCATAGTAGATTTCAGTACCTGGTATAGGGAAACGGAAACCAACCTCAGCACCTTCTCGTACTTGCTCCCACTGCTCCTCTTCTCCATAGGACTCCACATAGTAGTCAAACATAGCTACGAGTCCTTCCCAGGAGTCATTAGGTCTATTTTCAAAGATCTCTACTACTTCAGAATCCCAGACTTTCTTCCCTGCAAGGAGTGCAGCAACTTTCCTTAATTCCAATGGTCTCCCTCTGTTTTCTGCAGAGTGCCAGGAATTCATAACTGCTCCCCACGCTCTCCCATATACAAAGTAAGATGGAGTCCTTCGGTAGTCGAGACCACGAAGGAACCAGTACTCAGCCCTTGGGCACTTTAGGTAGTTAGTTATTAGAGTATTGTCAAAAGTATCCGGTGGGCCACCCTCTCTTAGTTCAAAGTCTCTCACTTTCCTTCTCCTTCTCTCTTAAATTTTCCGGTGGGAGCAAACACTGTTCCTGGTCCGTCAGGCCAATCCATCCTACCTTCGTGACCAGGACAGTAGCCATGAGGCCAAGGACTACTCCCGCTGTGATGACTTCCTTTAGTCAGGCCACAGTGAGCGCATATTTCCTTTAGATAGTCTCTTGCTCTATTGTCAAAAGGCATAGTTTGTTCTCCTTTCCCCAACCCTTTAATGTTGGACTCTCCTAATTCAGTGATTCTTCCTGTCTCGACTCCTTCTACCTCAAAATCCTTCGCATCAGCAGCATCGAGAGCTGCTTCCTCTGCTGCTTCCAGACAAGCTTCACAAGGTGTTACTTCAACTGTGTTTCCAAGAGGAAGTTTCTCTACTTCCAGAATAGTACTGCAAGCTGCGCATCTATAAGTTGTCATGGTCTCTCCTTTCATTCAAAAAATGAATCAATGTAGTTATCCATAGACTCCTTCTTCTTCCTGTTTCCTGAAGAGTTCCTCTGTCCTCTGTTCTCTAAGTTCATCTCGCTCCCTCTGAGCGTTTGTTTTAACTGCTTTTTCATAGGTAAGTTTTCTACGGAGATCTAGAATTTCTGTGTAGAATTCTTGGTTTTCTTTAGCAAGTTCACTTACCTTTCGTTTCAGGGATTCTACTTCAGACATAACTTTCCTTCCTTCTTCCCCTTCTCCTTAGAGAGGGGATTATAGGGACAGTACCAACACGTAAAGGACATCCAACGTCTCCCTACTGCCTCATTCAGGCAGAGAGAATAATAGAGACATCCTTCATAGCGATGCTTATCATCCCTCTTCTGTATCGTTAGTGTTGGCCAAATTCTCGGGTTCCTTTCTTTCATTCTCTTTCTCTGCAAACGGTCTACAACGGTTTATGAGATGCTGTAAGTTCTCGTATGCTGTAGGATTTAGGTAGACAGCTCCAGTGTCATTGCCCATAAGAAATACTTCCCCATCGCTCTGGTAGGTAGCATGAACTCCACCTCCAAGATAAGTTGTTGTATCTCCTTCTCTCTCAATTACTATCAGTGGAGCAGCATTGTCTCTCTCTCCTCTTGGAGTAGTTCCGAAGGTCTCGCAGAATTGAGTCTGCGTCGAAATCTTTAAGTCCTTGAAGTAAATTGCAAAGCTTTTCATTGTCCTCCTCCTTCTACTTTCTCAAAGAAGCGTAGAAGGCTCTACGTCTCTGATGTTTTTTAATTACTCTCACGTGACCTCTGTGGAGGCGACTTCTACCGGATACTCTGTGGGTTAGGCTAGAAGGAGTACTGAAACTCCCTAATGTAGGAGCAGCCTTTGCTTTAAGTATCTGAAGAGCTGCCGCTATCATTGCAGAATATTGGGAAACTGGTTTTACACCATGTACCTTCTCCATTCTTCTCCTCACTTTCCGTCTACTTTTTCAAGAGGTGCTGGTCTAAAAGTTCTTGTGTTAGGGAGAGCATCCTACTGGATAATTTCTTTATCTCTTTTAACAAGCGCGACAAATTCTCTCCGGTTTCAGCCAATTGGAGAAAGGGAGTTGAGCTCTCGAGAGCTTCCTTTCTCCACTTCCTAAGGGTTCTTTCACTGGTGGGCATTCTCTTTTTCTCCTTTCATAGGTACTATTTCTACGGTGTATTCTCCGCCCTCGAGCTTTTCTTCAACTTGACAAGCTTCTTCCCAACTACTAAAGGGGCCTCTTGCTTCTACTATACTAAACTCGTCACAGTGATGGCCAGGTTCCCACAGCACGATTGCCCACTTTTCTTCTTCTCCCATAGCCTTTCACCTCCTCTCTCTTTGTTTGTCTACCTTCTTTCCTCCATACCAGATTTTTGTTTGTTTATCTATTACATAAAATAAATTATTACAAGCTTTACAACTGTAAATAATTAATTCTTCAAGATATTCCGAAGCTCCGTATTCCTCTGTAACTAATCTTTCATCTCCAAAGTATGCAGTGTCTTGTTCTTTGGTTATTCTTGTTAGTTTATTTACTTCGTGTGTATCGTGATCTGTCTCACAGTAAGGACATGTAACTTCCACAACTTACCTCCTCTCTATTAATTCATTTATTGAATCAATTTAGTCCCCCATCACTCTACCATACTCTGCCAGCACTATTGAGAGTGCTGTAGGACTGATAGACTCATCTACTGCAAGAAGGGCAATTAGACTTCTTGGAGTAGAAGAAGCAATCAGTTGTTGTATTAGAGAGTCAAGCTCCTTCGTGATGCCTCGCTCTTTGGTGACTGAGGTGATGTTAGAGAGAGTAGGTTTCTTCTTCCCTACTATTAGTAGATTGTTGAAGACAATGACTTTGAAGCTACCGCTTGTGTCAGTTATATTAAAGTAGTCATAGAAAAGCCACCTGAGGTGCTCGGCTTTCTCGGTTAGTATTGAGAGAACCTTCCCTTCCTCCAGTAGTTCCAGTTGAGCCAGGTAGCCTTCTATGTCCTTGTACTTCTCTTCACTGTACTCTGTGCTGTAGGGCATTTACCTTCCTTTTTTCATCAGTTCATGATATCTTGCGATGACTTCTGGCCAAGTTCTGGTGTGCTCATGTACAGCAATAGAATGTACAGAAAACCAGTACACTATTTCCACACACATCTTGCTGTGTTGATAAACGCCAAGTTTGAGGATAACAACACCTCCGAATTTTTCTCTAAGATTAGAGGCCATATTCAGCATCCGCTGGATAGTTGGTTCTTTACTATTCCCTACTCTTTTCATAGTTCTATGTCCTCCAAATTCTGAAGTTGTCCAGGAGTAAGTGCTTCAAGTTGCTCAAGGAGACTGGGCTTTCTCTTCCTGGGAGACTGAGGTGGGCAGATAGTGATTGGAGTCAGAGTTCTTTCGAGAAGATGCTTGTAGTTGGCGAGGAGTGTAAACTGCTTCTCCTTTAGGGAGAGGGCACTTCTTGCTTCCTCTAACTCCCTTGAAAGAATCTGTAAGAGGGATCTGAGTTGGAGTATTTCCCCTTTTGTCTCTTCCTTGTCCTTCTGGAGGACTTGGAAAGTGGTCTTTGGAGAGAGGAGTGGAAATGCCTTTGCTTTCTGCTCCATTATGGAGACTACTTTGCTGCTTTGTGAGTTCATCTAATACTCCTTCCCTCTAAGACGTTGTCTGGCGACTACTTCCTTCAGCTGTTGTAGCCCGACTATGATTGCGTTTCTCTCCTCCTGGGTGATGACTCCTTTTAGGGAGTACTCTTTTTCTCTCCCTCTTGTGGGAACTATACGCTCCAGGAGATTTCGGAGGAGGAGTGCTCTCTCGGTGTATTGGAGTGTTAGGTTCATCTTTTCTACTCCTTCCTTTCAGTACTTTAGATAAAGCCACTTATCTTCTACTTTGACTTGTAGTTTTCCACAAGGTAAAACACGATACTCCTTAAGTAATCCCATCTTCCTCATAGCCTTCTTTATCCTCTCAGGGGCGACGAAAGCTACTCCGTCCTCTATTATAGCAGGTTGGTTATAGAGCCAAGAAAGGGCTATTACTGTTAAGATCACTAATATAAATGTTAATCTCATTTTCTATTCTACCTACTCCTTTCTCAATTCACTGGCGATTGCAGCAATTAAGTCCAGGGTGTCTCCTATGCTGAGATCGAGTATAACTTCGTCATAGACTTCATCACGAGGTTTAATTCCCACCATTACTTGGTGGCCGTTTTCAGTTTCGTAGCCCCAGACTATGACATCACATACTACATAGGAACCTGGGCCTGTACGCATTGAAAGTTCCATAGTTTTCCTCTCCCTTCACCGTCGTGTCGGTTTTTTGATCTTGTCTATCATGATAACACAAAATGGCGGCAATGTCAAATTTGGTAGTAATTATTATTTGACTACATTGATTCAAAAATTGAATAACCGGTTCAAAATGAACCATCCAAAATAGCCCAGTGATTCAAAAATTGAATCAATGTAGATTATGCCCATGCCAAAGAGGAGGAGGCAAGTCCTGGGTAGTAAGACTTGCCTCCTGGGTGGTAGGGATTTTGGCAGGTCTTTAGTCTGCCAGTTGCATGATAGTTACCTCCGTCTTGGAGTCGTTAGCCGTCTCTTTCCACTATACTCCCTGTAGCTGTATCAACTATATGATACCAGTTTTCTTGTTGTCCCATCTCTTTTGCCTTTGAGAGGGAATTAAACATACCTATCAGATCATTCCATCCGCCTTGTGGGTGGTAAAAGTCTCCTGCGAATAATAAGTAGCGTTTCATTCTATTCGCCTCCCCTCTTTGCAGTTGTATGTCAGCATACAATTTTTCATAGTCCTGTATTGAGCCAAAGTTGTCCATTAGTTTCACCTCCCCTCTTTACAGATGGATATTGCCTTGTAAGCAACATAAACCGCTTCTCTGCCATACTGAATTAGATCATCAAGTCTGAAGTAGAGAACTTCTGCTTGCTCTTTCGATAGAGTTTTAGCAAACCTTGTAAAACTCTCCTCGATGTACTTCTGCTGTGGCTGTTCCATTTATTTTCATCTCCTCTCTTTATGGAGTCATTAGCGAACCTGGAGTCTGTGCAGAGTTCTGATTCTGCCAAGTCCCCACATTCTCATGAACATCTTGACACATTTCCAGCATACTGTGGCGTTGTGCTCTTCTACCATTCTCTTCTTGAGAAGACCGCTACAGTTGTTGCATTTCCTTGTTGACATGATATTAAAAGGATATGACTTTTTCACTTGATTTCACCTCCCCTCTTTGTGAAATTGTTAGCAACTAAGCTCTACCAGTATGATCCGGTTTAATTCAGTGGGCTGTTGTCCTACAGAAGTCCTTGTGCTTCCAGTTCTTTCATTTTTGCCAACTTGGCTTCGAGCTCTTCTTGAGAACCATCGCCATACTTCTCAACCATACCGTCAAGTTTTTTGGCCTTGGCCTTTGCACCTTCGCCAGTGACACGTGCACCTACTTTGTAATTGTCAGCGTGTTGCTGCATCAGTTCGTGGCCATTCTCTTTGAGTTCCCCGTTATCCTTAAAGCCGACGCCTTTGTAATCTGGGCGGGTGGTCAGTTGTCTGACACCAGATTCGACCAGGGTTCCCAAGTTGCAATCATAGCGTGCTTTAGCTTCCTCATCAGTTGTCGGGACGAGCCAGTAGATTTCGTACTTCACTGGGCTGGCCCTATCAAAGCCAATACTGGTATGAAGATACGTCTTGCCGTCATCTGGCTTTACGCCTGCAATGTGTTCAATCTCTCTCTTTGTTACGACCACTGGATCTGGCTGGCCGTCTTCTTTTTTCTTTGCCATATCGTTACTCCTTTTATTCTATTGCAATAGAATGTTTGATGTAACCATACTGGCAGATGTTAATTGCTAACGTGTTCAAATTGTCAATGAGCATGGTGGCTATGTGTGCGGTTTATGTGAAACCGTGTTTTGATGTTACATATATAATGTAGCACGTATTGTGCCAAATGTCACGTTTTGGAGTAATTATTTTAAAACTGTGTAATGTCAATGAGTTATGTGATATTTGTTTGGGGAGGCTAAGTTGTCCAGAGGTGGAGAAGTACAATATATTGTACTGGATTGGTTCAATTTTTGACGTAATCCAGGGATTTGGTAATGATCTCGGGTAGTTGCGGTGGTACAAAATATTGTACCTGAATGGTGGAAAGTACAATATATTGTACCTACATTGATTCAATTTTTGATGCAATGCTGGTGACGTGGCGATGGAATGCTGGTGACGTAATGGAGTGGCGATGTTGTCAAATAATATTTGTTTGATTGACGGATCCCCCCATTGTGGGTATAATTTTTCTGGTAGTTAGGTGTCTCTTTACTAAAAAAAAAAAAAAAAAAAAAAAAAAAAAAAACTAACTACAGAACTTTAGACCTAACTACGAATAAATTTGACCGGCGGAATGGGGGTGCGTCAATCAAACAAATATTATTTGTTACACCATGTATTAGTTGTCCGATAGGGTGTTAGGTAGTGCTAACATTGGTAGAGGGAAGAGACGTGGACTACATTGGTTCATTTTTTGACGCAATGCTGTTGACATTATGGGCAGGGGGAGTTAATGTTGTTGGACTTCAGGCAATGTCCACTGGGTGGGTTAGTTTGACTGGGCTAATGTAGGCCAGTAGGCAACAAAGTTGTCCACTTTGGGCCAGAGGAGTGAGGGGTGGGCTACAATAACCCTCTGGGGGGTTTACTAACTTCGGGGGGTGGGGAAAGAACCGGAGAATACTCATACCAGTTTTCATTCTGTCGCTACTTGCTCTTTGGGAGACTCTCCCTCTTTGGGAAACTCTCCCTCTTTGGGAGACTCTGGGGGAGGTCTGTATGACAGATACTCTCTACTTCTTACTCCTCTCTTTAGGTGTCACCACGGGGGTGACTACATTGATTCAATTTTTGAACCACTTCAGAATTTGCAATGAAATGCAGCCTCCTCCTCTTTGTCTTTGGGAGATCTTCTTTGGGAGGTAGGAACTATATTGATTCATTTTTCGAATCAATCCAGGACAATTACGACCTAGAGCCAGGCAGCTCCAGCATGATGGAGGTAAATATGGCTCCTGGAGGGCCATTGAATATTGACAACAGCCTCTACCTGTGGTATAATAAGGGCAGGAGAATGAAATATGCCCAGATTTTCAAAAAGATCCCTGGAGAATCTATCCACCTGCCATCCTTTACTACAATTAGTAGCTAAAGAGGCCATTAAGTATGTAGACTTTAGTGTTATCTGGGGACATAGACCTGAGGATAAGCAGGATATGTTCTTCAGAGAGGGCTTTTCGGACTTAAAGTGGCCTTTCTCTAAGCACAATAAAGTGCCTTCTGAGGCTTTTGACATAGTTCCTTGGCCTATTAACTGGGATGATAGAGAAAGGTTCTTTTACTTAGCTGGAGTTATACTAACTGTTGCAAAAAACAATTCTGTAAAGGAAATCTCCCTAAGATGGGGAGGAGCTTGGGATGGCTCCTTCAATGTGAAGGGACAAAGAGATGATTTAGCGCATTTTGAATTGCTAGATTGATTCATTTTTTGAACCAAAGGAGAAAAAAGAGTGCCTAGAGTAATAAGAAGGACTCCAGCTACTGAAGAGGCTATGAAGTATGGCTACAGGAGTTTTCTCCAAGACATTGTAGCCCAAGCAGGAAGGAATGTCGAGAGGATGACTTCTGGAGGACTTGGGAAAGAGGAGCTTCTCGAGATGGCTCTTGCGGGAGTAGGGGCAGGAACTAAAATTGCTAGAGGTCTTGGGAAGGGAAAGTTTCCTTTCTCTGTAAAGACTACCGATCTTCCTTATTGGGATGGTGTACTTAAGAAACCTGCTTACTATAAAAAAGCTGTAGGACTTAAAAGAAGGATTGAGTTCATGTCCCCTGAAGAATATTTTGATCTTATCGAGAAAAAGACAAGTTTCTTTAGAGATACAGGACGCAGAGCCGAAGACCTTGCTGATCCTAAGTTGATTAGAAAGTATGCAAAGGAAATGAGAGAGGGAGCTAAGTTTCCTATGCCTGGGCTAGAATATAGAGCAAAAGATTTAGCCCAGGAAGGAAGACATAGAATGCTCGCGGCTAAGACCCTAGGAATTGATAGAGTTCCAGTTCTTGTAATGAAGAGTACTCCAGAACAGAAATTAATGGAGAGGTTCTCTAAGGAGGGACTCCGCTACGATGCTTTCACAGAACCTCTTCCTGGCTATGGTTATCACCAGTGGACTCTGTATGGAGAGGGACCTGCGAAAGGGGCTACGTTTGGTACTAAGACTACAGGCCTAGAGGAGATGGAAAGGAAAATTGCTGACTTGATGAGGAAATTTTCGAAATAACTAGATTGATTCAATTTTTGAATTAATGCTGACGCCGAAGCCGCACTACCGCCGTGGCGTGAAGAAGGAGAAAGTAGTGGGAGCACATTCAAACAACTTAACACCAACCATAAGTCAACTATGGCCACACCATAGGAGTATGGCAAGGATGTTTCTTGAGGGAATGCAGCCAGGAGAGGTAGCCCTAGTGACTGGCTTTACTCCTGGGCAGATCACTCGAATCCTCCATAGTCCTCTCTTCGAGGCAGAACTTGCACGTCTAGAGAGCCAAGCAGAGATAGAAGTAGTAACTGTAGGGAATGACTTGAAGAGAATGGCAGGAAGGGCTATCGAGATACTTGACGAGAATCTTCATGCAGAGGATTCCACCGAGATTTCTAGGGAGTTGAAGACAAAGACAGCATTTGATGTACTCGATAGGAGTGGACACGGGAAGAAGGTTGATGCCCAGAGACATCTACATCTTCATGCTCATGCTCACAAGAAGGTGCAGGAGATGGAGCAGGTGGAGTTGTATGAGACTGTGGAGGATTTACTCCAGGAAGATGAAGAAGTGATGGAGGCTGGGAGTTGATAGCAAAGTTTAAATGCTTGAAATGTGGTTATTTGTATGAGGATAAGCCTGGGCCTACTCAGTGTCCTAAATGTAGGCATCTGTGGGTTAAGTGGCTTAATTATGAAGAAATGCGGACTAAATTGGGTTGGTAGACGAGAGGGAGCTAGAGTTGATTGAAACAATTAGTTATCCTAAAGATCCCGCAGAGAACCTCAGGTGGAGAACTAAGCTTCTTAGGAGAGCAAGAGTTAACTTGGAATTCCGGGAGATGCTGAAGAGGTTGTTCTATGAGGATATACTGTTTGCTTTCAACGCTTTTTTCTATACTCTGGATGTTAGAAGAAGGCCTCATCACCACCAGCCCTTCTGCACTTATTCCTACCAAGATGTAGAGATACTTGCACTAAGGGATGCAATAAATAGAGGGGAGGACAAGTGCCTTGAGAAGTCGAGAGATATGGGAGTCACGTGGATTGTGCTCGGGACAATGTTCTGGTTTTGGTGTCAACCAAGTGGAGGAGCTGACTTTCTCCTGGGTTCCAGAATTGAAGACTATGTGGATAAAAAAGGTGACCCTAGGACTCATTTTGCGAAACTTAGGTATCTCCTTAATAGGCTTCCGAAGTGGCTCAGACCAAAGGGTTTTAATCCTCGGAGTCATGACACCTTCATGAAGCTAGTAAATCCAGTAACAGAAAGTAGTTTCACTGGAGAGTCTAACAATCCTAACTTCAGTACACAGGGAAGATATCTTGCTATTCTTTATGACGAATTTGCCAAATGGGAAGGTTCTGATGAAAGTGCCTGGACAGCTGGAGGTGATGCCTCACCAAGTAGGATTGCGGTGTCTACTCCTTTTGGTGCAGGAGGACAATTTTATAGGCTGGTTACAGACGGGAGAACTCGAAAGGCTACGCTCCACTGGAGCCTGCATCCAAGGAAAGCGAGAGGACTTAGTTGTCTTTGGCCCACCCCAAACGAGCACGAAAAAGGTGATAGAGGAGCTAGTTGGAGTCCAGAAGAGAAACTGACAAGTCCTTGGTATGAAGGACAATGTAAGAGACGGCTTCCTAGTGAGATTGCCCAAGAGTTGGATATTGACTATCTTGGAGCCGGACGTCCTGTGTTTGAAGGAAAGGCTTGGGAGATGCTTAAGGCTTGGCATAAGAGAGTTGATGAACCAGTTGAGTTTCTTGCCCCTCACCTTTATGACTTTACAACAGAGAGTATTGGAAGTCCTAGTGACTGGGAGGGCTACATTGTTGTCTACGAAAAATGTCAAAATCTCCATAGCTACGCTGTTGGTACTGATGTGGTTGAGGGAGTCGAAGCAGGAGACTACGCATTTATTGTCGTGCTTGATAGGAGCACTAAGAATATCGTTGCGGTCTACTGGAGCAGGCTTGACGAGATTCAACTTGCTTCTGTTATTCTCATTGTTTCTAGGCTATACACTAGTGATGAGGATGCTCTTATGGAGCCTTGGGTTGGGATTGAGGCTGCTCCAGGTCCTGGTCTCGCAACTTTTGATAAAGCATTCGAGTTGGGAGTCAGCAATCTCTTTATGCCTCCCCGCTATGATGTCACAAATGGAAGTGTCTCGTTTAAGAAAGGATGGAGAACAGACAAAAGCTCCAGGGCAGAGCTAGTAGCGGGAGTAAGAGAGTATCTTCTCGACAGGGCAGGAAATTTGAATAGTCAAAGGCTAGTGGGGGAGTTGATGACTTTTGTCTACAATAAGGTAGGGAAGCCGATTGCTAAAGGGGGATGTAGAGATGACGGAGTTATGGCATTTGGCATAGCATTGCAGGTAGATGAAATTGCTCCACTTGAAGAGAAAGCTAGGAAGGCAAAGATTCTTGACCTGAGGGGAGTTATGGAGCAGGCTATGAGGAAGCCAGAGAGGATGCCTGTTATTTCGACAGAGGAATTGTGCCTGGCAACTGTTATGAAGAAGAAAGCTTTTAAGGATGAAACTAGTGTCCTAGGGGAGGTAGAAGAATGGCTATAGGAGTAGAACCATACAAAGGAGAAAGAAGTCCTCACAGTGTCACTATGAGTCGGAGAAGAGGTAGTGGAGAAATGGATGAGATGGAGGAACTCTTTGAACAACTCATAGGAGGAGAAGGACTAGGGGAGACGGAGGAACTTGAGGACTTTGATTGGGAAGGACTCTGGGATAGTTTCATGGGAGAAGGGATGGTAGAGGAAGAGGAAGAGCAGATACAAGGTTCTCGCTATCCTACAATGTTCGGAGCTCCTACTTCAAGACAATCTGGAGGGATGGTTGGCAGAGGGACACCTTTTCAATACTATTAGGAGGAAGAGAAATGGCTAGGTTCACAACACCGATGACTCTTGGGGAAATGGAGAAGAGACTCAGTCCTCTTGAGGAGGAGTACGGAATGGGTCCTCAGAGGAGAGAAGAAGAGGAAGGACTCTTTGGTCCTAGAGGTTTCTTTGGGAACATTAGAGACTACTACGGAATGGACTCCTGGGGTGACCGGTGGAGAGGACTCTTTGGAAGAGAGAGAAAGAAGCCTGCTTATACTGTTTACCCTGAGTGGGGGAAGGAGAACATAGGGACTCTGAGGGAAATCACGAGGGAGACTAGGTGATGCCAGCAGCTTTTGAAAGGTGTCTGAAGGCTGGGGGGAAAGTGAGGACGAAGAAGCTTAGTGACGGTAGCTATATGAAGATCTGTATCAAACCTGGAGGGAAAAGTGTAGGTGGTGAAGTTCACAAGAAAAAGAAGGAGAAATAAGATGGCAATTCAAGAACACGGTACTATAGAAGAGTATGAATTTATTGAGAAATTGATTGGAAGGTGTCTCCTTAGTCGTTCTTTCGAGGCAATAATTATTGATATTACGGAGGCCAAAGAGGATGAGACTTAAAACGAAGGTAGACAATCTGGAAGCTCTCGTGCTTGATCGCTTCAATGATCTTGAAAGTGGTCTTAAGAGGGTTATTGCTAGAGGTGAAATTGTACTAATTCTACGGGATGAACTTCAAATCATGAGAGAGGAGAAGAAGGAGCTTCTTAATAGACTGATGGCTCGGGACTTCGAGACTCTGCAGACCTATACCGGTGGAGGAGAACAAGAGGAGGTTGGAAAGGAAGTGAGACCTGAGGAAGATGCTGATAATGCGGGAGAAATTCTTGAGGTCCTGGACTAGATTGATTCAATTTTTGAACCATTGGAGAGAAGAGAATGGCAGCAGACCACCTAAAGACAGATAAAGAGACTGTGAAGAAGTGGCTTAAGAAGCCTAGGAGCAAGAGGGAGAAGGAAAGAGACACTGACTGGGCTTTTCTGAAGAGGAAGTATGATCTTGCTCTCTCCCTGAGGAGACCCTTTGAGAGAAGGTGGCTCATTACTCTCTCATTTCTTGCAGGACGGCAGTACGTGTTCTATAATCAGACTGCTGAGATGCTCCAACAAATTCTTCTAAGGAAGGGAAAGCAGAGGATTGTAGACAATAAGCTACTCCCCAGGTATCGGAAGCAAGTTTCCCGTCTCATTAGAAACAATCCGACTGTGAGTGTGGTGCCCTCCAGTAGTGACCAAGAGGACATAGAAGCTGCTCGCAAAGGGACTAAGTTCCTCAAGCATTTCTGGCGTAATGGGAAGATGAAGAAGAAAGTGAGGGAGCTAGGTGGCTGGATCTACGCTACTGGAAATGGGTTCCTCTCTGATGCCTGGGATCCTATGCTTGGGCCGACAAAACTTAATACTGAGAAGGGAGTTTTGGAATATGAGGGAGATGCTACCTGTGGGGTATGGAGTCCTCTTGAGGTTGGCTTTCCCATTGCTGGCCTAGGAGACACAGACCTACACGCTCTCCCCTGGATGATCAGGATGAAGTACAGAAGTCTTGAGTATCTAGCTGCTAACTACGAGTTAGGGGAGTTGGTGAAGAATGAACAGAAACCTCCTGGGACTTTTGATGTAGGGATGCTGTGGAATCCTTCTGCGGGGGCTAGCAGTGAGGTGGAAGGAGCTACGCTTATAGAACTCTACGTGAAACCGAATAAGCAATTCCCCGAGGGACTCTTTCTGGCTGGTGCCAATAAGGTAATGTTGGAGAAGAGTATCTATCCTTTTAATCACTATCATATGGAGCAATTCAAAGATATTGAGATACCGGGAGTATTCTGGGGTATGGCTACGTCAGAAGCGGCTATCTGGCTCCAGAAAATCCACAACATGACTCTCTCGGATATTGTGGAGTTTAACAAGACTATGGCTAGGGGGAAGTACCTAGTACCTAAAGGTAGCCAGATGGAAGTAGAACCAGATGATACTCATGGACAGAAACTTCTCTACAAACCAGTAATGGGACACAAGCCAGAGATTCTTGATCTGAAAGGACTACCGAATACCTATGACAAGGCTCTGGCTCTTGTTGCCCAGGGACTTATGGAACTCTACCACCAGCATGAAGTAACGCAAGGGACTAATAAGAGTGACATTAGGAGTGGTAATATGGTGGAGTTACTTCTCGAGAGTGACGATATGGGCAATATTCCTACCCATGCGGTCTTTGAGGAGTCTCTGGAAGCTACACTGCACAGGATACTCTTGAGAGTGCAGAAGGGATATACGACTGAGAGGATGATTAAGATTGCAGGGGAGGCTAATAACTATGAGGTGTTGTCTTTCCAAGGAGCAGACTTGAAAGATAATACTGATGTCTTTGTGAAAAAGGAAAGTACGCTACCTGATTCTAGGGTCATGAGAGAGAGGAAAATCACAGAACGTTTCAAAGAAACACTCTATGGTGATCCTGCTGATCCAATGACGAAGAGAAAAGTTCTGAAGATGCTAGATGATGCTATCATTGAGGATATTTATGGAGAAACTCATCTGGATGAACAGAATGCTAATATTGAGAACAGAGCACTTCTCGCACAGCCAGGAGTAGTGTTGGCTTCTAATGACTATGATAATGATGGAGTTCATCTTCATATCCACAAGAGCTTCAGGAAAGGAAGGACTTACCAGAAGGTGAAAGAGGGGAATCCTGAGGAGGGACTTGTTCTGGATGCTACTTTCCAGACACATGAGGCTTTTCATATTAAAGCTCTGGAAGAAAAGATGAAGATGCAAGAGAAAGTTGTAAACCTTAATGAAAGGAGGAAGTAGGAATGCCAATAACAAAAGAGGTACTGGAAGCTTCAAAAATAAAGGAGGACCAGGAGTTCGGAGAAAGAGTAAAGTATCCACTAGCAGTAAAGTGGAACAAGTTTGTGAGGTATATGCAACAGGCAAGAGATGAATGGACAAAGCTTCAAGAAGAGATGGATGGTGTTGATAGGAGGAGGCTAGAGGATTATCCTGTTGTAGCCCAGAAACATCTTGGACGCTTCAGGGGTGTTAAGTTTGAGTGGATGGCGGGTATGTTTACAGACTATTATCGAGGAGCTGGAGGACTCGATGATATGCACATAATTCTTCCTCCAGAACCTAAAAAGGAGAAGTCAGATGCCAGGAGTAAAAAAGATTGATGAAAGCGGCAACCCACCAGAGGGTAACGACGCTGGAAAAATCCAAGTTGATGGGAAGGACTACTCAGTAGAGGATGTCCAGAACTTAGTTAAACAAGGAGTTTCTGCAACCCAGAAGACGCAAGAGGTTGCAGGCATACTGGCTGCTGCGGAGAAGTACGGAGTAGATATTGAGACTTATCTGGGGCAGGCAGAAGGAGCATTTGGCGTTATGAGTCAGTTAATTGCTGATAAGGTGATTGACGAGAAGGGAAGCATAATTAAGAAAGAACCGGTTAAATCTACTGGTGATGATCTTAAAGGAGACGATGATTTGGCTAAGCTTCTTAACTTGTCTACGGGAGATCCAAGTAAGTTGACAGGAGAAGAGAAGATTGGAGCAATAGTTGCTAAAGCTCTTGAGCCTCAACTTGAGGGAATTAAGAAGCTAGCAGAGCGTGTAGCTGCTGTAGACAAGACACAAGGAGATATGATCCGACTCAGTCTCGAAGAGAAAGTCATGAGTAAGTTTCCGAATCTGAAACCTAATGACGTTTCCCAGGTCTTTGGAAAGGCTATGGACGATAGGACTAAGAGTCTGTGGGACCATGCAGAGGCTGTGAGTAAAGTAAAGACAGGGGAATTGGATGTTCTGAGAAAGGAGCATGCAAAGGAGTTTGGAGTTAACATTGAGGAGTTTGATGAAAATAAGCTGAGGGAGCAAGAAGCTGGCGGTGGAGCTGGAGTCTTCTTTAAGGGGAAGAAGTTCTCCTTTGACAAGAAAGGAGAGGATGTAGTAGATCCATCAAAGGCGGCGAATGAGTATATCGAGAAGATGGTCTCCCAAAGCTAGGAGGCAGATTGAATGGCTTTTGCAACATTGGCAACTTATAGTGAGGTCTTAAAGACCATCTATCTTCCTGCCGTTCAGGAACAGTTGAATCATGGAACTATTTTAAGTGATTTGCTTGATGTGAATGAGGAAGATATTAGTGGTAAGGACGCTAAGATTGAATGTCACTACGGGAGAAGTAGTGGTACAGGCGCTATAGCTGACGGTGGATCTCTTCCAACGGCTACTTACCAGAAATACATAACTGCAACAGTCCCGATGAGATATATGTATGGTAGGATTCATGTAACCGGTCCTACTATGGCAGCTACGAGGGACGAGCGAGGGGCCTATGCGAAGGTTCTGGACTCTGAAATTAGGGGTATTACCAGAGACTTGAAGATGGAAGTTAACAGAATGCTCTGGGGATGTGGCTGGGGCCTAGTGGCCAGATGGCACAGTGGGAATCTTAATACTGCTCTTAATTGTCCTAAGAAGTACAGGGGCAACAGTGCAGGTGGAGACTGTTTTGGTACTACCTTTGGAGCGAAGTACCTGACTGAGAGGGGTGATGCGGTGTTCCATGTAGTTAGTGGAATGTCTGGTACCTCCGCTACCTATACTCTTGGGACGACTGATATAGTAGGTGGTGCTGTAGACAAGAGTCGTACTGACTACGACATAGTCACATGTGGTACTGACGCAGGAAACCCGGCAGAGGGTGACTTCTTTACAAGAAAATCTGCCCTTGCTGTGTGGGGGGCGGCTGGAAGTGCCCACCGTCGAGAGATGATGGGTCTTAGGGGTATTGTCACTAACACAGATATGGAAGACATAGCACTCGTCAATGCGACTCATGCTCCGCCAGCTGCAGGTGATGGACTCTACGTTGACTCTCTGCAGGGGCTTACGGCTGCGAGTTATTCTTGGTGGCAGGCTCAGGTGGATGTCCATGCGAGTGGAAGGTATGCAGGCCAAAGGGCACTGACTCTTAACCTGATGGACACTATGTTTGACAAGGTTGAGGAGGTAGCTGGAAAGGATTATGGTCCTGACTTGATCCTGACTACTCGGCCTCTTAGGAGGGAGTACACAGACCTGTGTAGGACAGACAGGCGTTTTGTGAATACGATGACTCTGGACGGTGGGTGGAAGGCCATTGACTATAATGGTATCCCATTCACAGTGGACAATGATGCTATTGATGGGGAGATCTACTTCCTGACGACTAAGGATCTCCAGATCTATCGTATGAGCGACTACGACTGGATGGACAAAGACGGGGCTATATTGTCTCGGGTAAGTAATAAGGATGCTTACGAGGCAATTCTCTTCAGGTACGCTGAGTTGGGGTGTAGGCGACGGAATAGTCACGGTGTGTTGTGTGACTTGGCTTATACGGTCTAGAAACTAACCTTTTAAAAATAGTATCCTCTCCTCCTTAATGGGGGAGAGGGGTAAACTATGGGAGAGAGAAAATGATTAAAGCATATAATTTAGACCCGACAGTTCGGGAAATGATAATGGGAGTCCCTCGGAGGAAGTTCCATGTCTGCAAGGCTGATGCAAACAATGCTGAGTACTTGTATAACAGCATTGATTCTGGTATGTTGTTTCATACTATCCTTGAGGCCTTAGCTGTAGCTCAGGACTATGATGAAATTATTGTCTGGCCTGGACAGTATAAGGAAGATGCCGCTATTGCGATTGACCAGCCTCATCTGAAACTGACTACCGCTATTATAGGTCCCAATAAAGCTTTTACTCAAACTGAAATTAGGCAGTGGGGGGGTGTAGCAGCACACTGTATTACTATTGAGGCACATGGCGTTGAGGTTGGTGGCTTTAGAATTACTCCTTATGCCGGCACTACCTACAGAGCTATTATGGTAGCTCAAGCAGCTAATAGTTATGGTTGCTGTATTCATGACAATTACTTTTATGCCCCTGAACAAACAGGTGGAATGTTGAAGTGTGGATCTGGTAGTTTCAATGCCGATTCTATTGCCATACTCAACAATGAGTTTTGGAAGGGTGGAAATGCTGGTGATCAAAGTGCTAACGCTGCCATCCTTATGACAAAAGCCTATAAGCATCTGTTCATGGGTAATACTATTACTCAAATTGGAAGCACTCAGCAGTATCTGTACCTTACAGATGAGATTTCCAATTCCAAAATACTTGACAATAGGTTTTGGGCGGTAGAAGCCGGTGCTGTGGCAATTTATAATGGGACATCTACTCTCGGTGATTACTTTATTGATGGGAATAGCTTCGCTGGCTATGCAGATACTGCTCATTGTATCAGTGGCGGTTATTCCACCCTGTCCTGTGGTGTAAACTGGAGAGAAGGTAATGTTATAATTGCCTAGGAGGATTCCACTATGATGGTATTTTGTGAAAGATGTTCATGGGACTACGATGATACAAAGTATGATGAGTGTCCCGATTGTAAAGGAAGACCTCCATATGTTCCTGCGAAGCCTTTGGAGGTAAAGTCTAAACCTAAACCCAAAGTAAAAGTAGAAGGAAGGGGGAAGTAGGAGGACGGAGGCTACATTGATTCATTTTTTGAATCAATGCTTTGGTGTACACCTTGGAGTAGGAGGGGAGGTTATCCTTCTTTCCTCCTCTTCTCTCCAAAAACAAAAGAAGGAGAAGTAGGATGGAACTGAAGTTTGAAGATTTACAAGCGGTAGACATCGCAGGAGCAGCAATTCCTGATATTGCTAGTGGAGCTGCTGAAGTACAGGGAGATAAAATAATTTACAAATACTATCCTCTAGCTGTTGACACTCCCTATTGTATTAATGTACTAGAGCAGGAGAGAGAATGCACAAAGTGGCACAAAATTTACTTTATGAAATTTAAGATTCTTCCAAGGAACTGTATGCATTGCTGGAAGGTAGTGTGCAGGCCTAAGAATCTAGACGAACTTCTTGAGCTGAATGATCTCCAGAAGAAGATGGACATTCCCGGTAAGTGTGGAATGGAAATAAGAGAGACTGAGACCTATAAGGGATTTTACTTAGGGTTTTGGTATTGTCCTTTGGGAGATTTAGAGGGAGCGAGAGAAGTTTATAAAGAAGTGAGAAGGAAAGTGAGAGGAGCTTTGAGTCTTGACACTCCAGTTATCCTAAAGAGGGGTTGTACAGAGATGGAGAATGCTTTTGGACCTTCTCATTTGTGGCAATATACTTTTGAGACAAGATTTAAGGAGGAACTACTTGACACGACTATTGTAGTAGATGAGAAGAAACCTCCCCAGTCTGCAGTCATTCAGACTCATGTAATTGCCTTCTGGATTCACTATGCTCACAGGATGGGAGATAAGTCTGCAGCGAAGCATATTAGGAATTATCCCCAGAGTATGGGAAGTGTACCTACAACTACTTATCACGATGTGCTGCCAGAGATTAAAGAGGAGGTTGTCCCTCATGAGATTGCAATTCAAAGACTACCGGAAAACTAATGATGCTGTGATGATGGCTGATGTTGGTTTTAAGAAACAACTGAGGGCTCTTGATCCTGAATTGGACTTAGTGTGGGGAGGAACCAAGTGGGAGGTCTGGCGTTTTCCTGGACAAGGGAAAGCTGTGAAGAAACTTGCCCACAAGAGGGCAGTACATGTGATGACTGTGCAGACTCAGGATAGGTCTTTTAGGGAAGTGGGAGCAGATATTCTCTTGAAGTTGCGAGCTGGAGATACTAGACGTTTCAGTACGAAGGAGATCTGTGACTACTTTGATGCTATGGACGATAACATAGAGAGAGCAAAGACGAAGGAATTGGAGAACTGGCTTGAGGATAGAAGAATAGAAACCTCTTGGTATACCAGAGGACTCAGAGTGAATATTCCGAAGAGATTCATGGTCGGGAGTCTCCTTTTGGAGGGACCAAGTAAGGAATTTAAAGTGAGGAGGGCATTAGCAAATGGGTGATGTAAGAGGAAAGAAAGTGGAGAATTTCAAAATCACTCCGGAGATGCAGACTATACTTAAAAGATATGGGAAGCTGAAGAGGGTGGAGGGTATGTTGAAGTTCGAGACTGAGAAGAAGAAAGAGGAGTTGTCTAGTCTAAGTGAAGCGTGGGGTGCTCTCCAGCAAGAGGCAGCTGCACTTGAGGGAGGGATGCCAAAGGAGCCTTTGAGAGAACTGGAAGGGATGAACTTTCCTACTCATGAGGGAATGTCTGAAGAGAAGCGGATTCGCTACTAGATTGATTCAATAAATGAACCAATGGAGAAGGTGGTATGGATACTTATAGTATGTTACAACTCCTAAGGGATCAGATTGCAGAGGCTAGTGCTAGCCATTGGAGTGATATTAACCTTGTGAGAAGACTTAATATTGCCCAGAGAAAGGTTGCTGTATTTGTGCAGAATTATCCTGGAGCTTGGCTTTTGAAGAGTGCGAATTTGACTCCAGTAGCAAGTGTTATTACTCTCCCACAAGACTGTGCTAAGCCAGTTTATTTGGAAGAAACTACTAGTGGAAAACCTATTGCCTGGCTTTCTAATGTGAAAGTGAGGAGGGTTTCTAGAACAGTGGGAGCTTCGGGTTGGTGGAGTGGAGCACCTGAGGCTTATCCTCTCCTTGGGACACTTGAGGTTAATCAAGCTAGCTATACGACTGGAGTGACTCTGTGGTATGATGTTAGGGTTCCTGACTTGATTGCAGGGATGGCGAGTGCTGGTGCAGCACTCTCCTTAACTTTTCCTGTAAATGCTAACGTAAAGCATATTGATGACTATTATAATGGAGTAGGAATTGACATTGATGCAGGGACTGGTGCTGGAACTGTGGGGGATATTATCACTGACTATACTGGGGCTGATGGGAAATGTGTAGTAAGTGGGACTTATGGTGCTGATACTGTCTTTGGGACAATTTCTAGACTTCCTGAAGAGGCTCATCCTCTTATTCTCGCCGAGGCTACGGTTCTTGCAGTAGCCAAGCCTTCGAGTAATATTGATAAAGAGGTTTTCCAGTACTATGTTAATGAAAGGAGAGATGTAAAGAGGGATTTGCAGGAGTGGCTAGAGACTCGGATTAAGGGGCATGGGAGAGTGGAAATCACAGAGGAGGGTTTCTAGTGACTTTACAAATGTTTAAAGAGCCCTTTAAGGGGAGATATGATGGAGTAACTCCTCCTACTTTACTAGAAGTAGGAAGCATAAGTGATGGACTTAATGTTAGGAAAGTCAGTCCTTTGGGGGGATGGAAACCTCGGAAGGGATGTAGTGTTCATAATACTACTGCTATTGGGGCAGAAAGTATTCTGTCTCTTCATCAGTATACTCATCCTAGAAATGATGACTACCACTTCCTAGCACAGTATAATGGAAATCTATATGATGCTACTAACGATCCTCCAACTCCTGCAGGGACAACCTTTGGGTCTAGTCTCGCAAGTGGACTCTCGACAACTATACCTGGCTTCTCAACTATGGTAGATGAGCATTTCTTCTATGCTGATGGAAGTGGACCTCCAACAGTATGGGGAGGAGACCTTCCTTATTGTAGTGGCTTCATTGCTCATTTTGATATAACTAATAACGGCACTCCTGACACCTATGCAGACTTTACAAGAGAAGCAACTGATGATAGGACTGATACTTATGTAATGCTGAGGGCTGACGAGCATGATGTTTATTATGTTTGTAGTCCTGAGAAAGCAAGTGCAATTAAGTTGACTATTCCTGCTGCTTACGATAACGATGTAGCTAATGTGCTGACGGTAAGTAGTTGGCAAGCAGGTGCTTGGAACTCTAGGACTGGTGATGGTGACTGGGCTGACGGAACAATAGATCCAGCAGGAACAACTCATGGAAAAACAGGAACAGTAGTCTGGACTTTGCAAGCTAGTGACACCATGAGAGTAATTGGCGGTATCATGGGCTATTGGTATAGATTTAGCTTCTCTGCTGCAATGACTGCGGGCGTTAGAATCACTAAGTGCCAGGTGGTCTTTGCTGCTCAAGATGTGACTAATAAGTGGAGCGGAGTCTACGAGTATCCTGCAGCTGTTAGGTTCTTTGATGCTAGTGCCGGAGAGTACATAAATAATACAGGCAAAGTGCTTAATGAGTCCACTTCCCAGTATATGCAAATCGGAGAAATGGTAACTGATGTTGACTTTATCTATGTAAAAACTATTGAGCCAGCTACTGGATTTGGGTTTGGAATGGTGACTGACTATAATCAAGCCGAGGCTTCTAAGGTTGATAATATAGAAGTGTGGACTGGAATTAGTTGGACTGCTGGAGCTGGTATTCTTGATGAAACTCTGGATAGTACTGCTGCTAAGAGTTTTGCCCAGACAGGAGTTATTTGGTTTAATGGAGCAGCAGTAACAGCGAAGAGAAGGATATTTGACTGGGATAGTGTACCAGGTTATTGGTATAGAATGTCAATAAGTGCAACTCTTACTGATACTGATGTTAGAATCTTTGCTGTCTCTACTGTTCCTTTTCCAGCTTCTCTTCCTGCAGTGAAGGGAGTAATTGAGTTTAAAAACAGACTCTTCACTTGGGGAGATCCTGAATATCCTAACAGACTTCGCTATAGTAGTAATGGAAGGGGAGATTGTTTCGCTGGGAGTGACAGCGGTTATACTGATGCCTTCGGAAATATGGAGCCAATTACCTGCGCTAAAAGATTTCATAATGAACTACTGGTTTGGAAAGAAAATTCGGTTTGGCTCTTGGAAGGTTTCTCTCCTCAGACTTTTGGAAAACTTCGTCTAGCTGATACAATAGGACTGGCGAGTCCAAAGAGTGCTGTAGTTGTAGAGACTGGTTATCCTGGGATGAAGACTGACGAGCCTCTCTCTATTGCTCTTTGGCAAGATACAGACGGAGTCTATGTTCTTGATGGAAGGAAGCCTAAGAAGATTTCTGCTCCGATAGATCACTACTTTAATACAGAGTATGCTACTGCTATTGCGGCAGCTTCTATTAACAACAGACAGTCTTTTGTTGACCCACTTAGTAATGAATACCACCTACTTCTCCCGACAAGTGAACTTGTCTATAACTATGTTCTGGCTGAGTGGTATCCTCCTTGGGAAAGGAATGTTGATTTGCTTTGTGGTATCTCTCTGAGGGGGACAGATGATAGGTATTATACCTATGGAGGAGACGCAGCAGGGACAGTTTATAGACTTGAAAATGATACTACAGACAAGGCTGAGAATGCAGTGACTCCCTATTATACTGATATAGCTATTTCTCATTACGTCAAGACGAGGGCAATTTCTGCTAAACAACCTGAGCCAACTACACTTCGCTTTACCTTTAGGAAGTTGTGGATAGAAGGAAAAGCTCAAAGTAGTCCCACAGCTATTACAACAACCTTCTTTAAGAATATGATTGATACTGGAGTAGCATTGGTAGTTCCTGCAGCAATTGACTTAGAGGTGGATGACCATGGTCTAGCGTTTGACGGACTTGATACGAGTCAAGAGAATTGTGTTTGCTTTGAGTTACAATTTGCTCTAAACACTGTAGATCTAGAGATGGAGTTGTGGAGTTTCCTTTACCAGGTAGAGGCGAGAGGGGAAATTGAGCTCTAAGAATAGAAAAGTCTATGAGATGGGAGATATGTCTGTTAGGGAATTCTTTAGTGCTCCTACTAGATTTCTGACGCAGTCAATTAGTAAGGAAAGTGAATTTGAGAAACCTTACTTAGATGATGATAGAGGGAGGATGCATAATGACTTTCCTTGGCCTGACTGGCCTCCTTTTCCAGACTTGCCTCCGCTTCCTCCCTTTGAGGGGCCTACGCCAGGGCTGACACTATGTGGCATAGTTTGCTATGAGCCCCTCAGTGATTGTGATGAACCTATATGGTGTCATGGAGGTATTTGGTGCGGCTATGATCCTGCTTGTGAGTTGTGTAGTTGGATGGTTGAAGGAGCTACTACTGGTTATACTTGGAAAAGAATAGTTGGAGGAAAGCCAGATAAATTTTGGGGTATAGACATATGGATAGACAAAAACTTACTCGTAGAAGGAAAGGCTCTCATTCATGTTCAGATGAAAGACCCCTGTGGGAATCTTTGTGGAGAAGATTTAGAAGTTACTTGTAAAGTGTGTCCCGCTGATATTGCGATGACTTGGGATGATGCTAATAGTGCTGAAACGATAGGGCAAGGGAATGGGGGAGATGCAGAGGCTGCAGTTTATGTGCAGGATGGACTTGGTCCTTATACTTGGAGTGTTAGTGGTACTGGTTTTTCTATGGCTAGTCCTGAGACTGATGTAGCATATAATACTCTTCTAGCTGATGCTACTGCTTGTGGGACAGCGACAATTACAGTAACTGACTTTTGTGAAGACTCAGTAATAGGCTATGTGAGGGGTACAGAGGGAAGTGATTGGGTTCAGAAATCAACTGGTACCTGTGTTGCTCCTGGAGCTGCCGTTTGGTATGGAAGTGGAACAGGAACAAAATACTTTGAAG
>Ga0208904_1000353_pt1 | contig 39800 bp, 72 predicted proteins | sample AntAceMetag02UKB_FD_184774 | JGI IMG/M metagenome (GOLD analysis project Ga0208904, IMG submission 184774) | Saline lake microbial communities from Ace Lake, Antarctica - Antarctic Ace Lake Metagenome 02UKB (SPAdes) (version 2) | ecosystem: Environmental > Aquatic > Non-marine Saline and...
GGCTTTTCATTCTGCATGTGGCCTAGCAGATCATCGCTCAGGTACTCGACAGCCTTGGCCTGCACCTTCTGCACCAAGACATACAGGTCATAGGCAGACATGGCGAACAGCTTGCGGACAAGCTCCTCATCCCAAGGGTCCATGGATTCCCCCTCTTCCTTGCCTTCTTCCATGAACCGGAGGAACGTGTCCTGGTAGTGTTGTCGTCCCACAAGGGTGCGGATGTTGTAGGGAGCCTCATCCAACAAAGCACGGACTCCAGCATGGATCCATCCGGTGTAGTCCCGGCTGTCCTCGAATTCCTTCACCTTCACGGCTTCGAGGTAGATGGTAAAGAGAGAGGACTTATCCCCGAGTGCTGCTTCCATCTTGGCGATGTCAGCATCAGAAAGCACCTTGCGGATCACCACAAGGCACTTCCCCCATGAGGGGTCATCGGGCTGGTAACCGAAGGGATAGGGCATGAAGAACTCCTTTCCCTGTTACTACGCAGAAGGGGTCAGCAGCGCCTGGGCCGTCCCAATATCCGTCCTATTTTTTAGGACAGGTATGAAAACATGCACCTGTGGCCAACCATCCCTTTCTGGTAGAAAACTTTGCCGGGACTGCTTCAATCGCAACAAGCGGGAGCGCTATGCCACGGATGCAGATTACCGCCAAAAATGCATCCAGACAGTGCAGAAACGATATGACCCTGATTATGCAAAGGGGCGCTACGAAGACCTGAAGCAACTAGCTTTTCAGGTTTTAGGGGGAGGGCCTTGCGGAGGTTGTGGTTTTGCGGATACCCGAGCCCTGCAGCTTGATCACATCAACAATGACGGCTACAGAAAGAGGAAAGAGGAGAATGAGTGGGGGGCAACCCTTTACCGCAAAGTGATTGCCACAAAGGGGGCTGGTTTCCAAATCCTCTGTGCTAATTGCAACCTAATCAAAAAAGTGGAAGCGGGGCTTACAGGGGGGCGGCAGCGTCTGCCAAAGCCTTGAACACCATTCCCGCCACAGACCAATCCACATTAGGGTTCTGAAGCATTTCCCCTACTGTGCAAGTCTCCACATATGTCCTCTCCGTATCTTCTATGACGCCCAATACTGTCTTGCTGTTTTCCAGCACACGCGCTTGGTTCATTTCGTTTTCTGTTAAGGCCACCATAAAGGTGTGGGCCTTGTGGGAGGAAAAGGCTCCTACTAACTGCCGGGACCCCACAAAACTGATCCTGTGGGGGGGGATAATCAGCCCCGTTTCCTCATGGATCTCATGGGAGACAACCTGTCCAGGATCCTCCCCCTCTTTGAAGGAACTGCCCCCCGCAAGTTCATGAACGTACCCATCAGAACTACGCCCTGGAGAACGAAATTCGCGGATAAGCACCAACTCCACCCCTAACAATTCTTGCAACGCCATCCCATGCGGATCCGTACCAGGAAGGGGGTTGTAATAGAGCACCGCAGTCGAGATGTCTGTTCTCGACAACACATATTCATTGGCTTTGTAGCGGTCCTCTGCGGTGATCCAGACCTTGACCCACAGGACCCAGCTGAACACCTTGCGGAACTTGGGGATGCGGAACACCCACCGCTGCTCGGCATCGTCCAGGCGGTTGCCCACAGCCTTCAGGTTGTCGTACCATGCCTGGAACGGAGGGGTGTTCCAGACCTGGAGTGGCACCTTCCGCTCTCCACCCGTGCGGAGGGCACCGGCACCAATGGACTTCATAGCCTTGTCCAGGGTGGCTTCCAGGGTCTCGGTGAAGCTGTCGTGTCCTTCGGACTCGATATCCAGCAGCTTCTGGAGGTAGCGGTTCTTGGGGGCATCAGCGGGAGCGCCGGCCACGACCTTGCCGCTGGTGATCCACCGACCGAACTCCACGTTGGTGGTCAGGGCGGGCATCACTTCCAGGTTGCGGGGGATCCAGAACACGATGGCATCCGCCATGTTCAGACCGTCCTTCTCCCAGACCACCTGGTCGTCGTAGTCGCCGTCCCACTTGCCGTCTTCGGGTTCGGGGACGAACACGACGCCATCGAAGCCATGGTCTTCCAGGTACTTGAGCGCGGCGGGACGCCAGGACGTGGCTTCATCCCCGCGAGGGGTGGGACCTGCCAAGAAGATGGCGGAAGTCCAGGAATTGGGGAAGGGCTGCTGTGCGTAGACGATCTGCATGGGTGTGTTCCTATTCGGGGGAGGGGAAAATAAGGATGGGAGGCTCTCCGAGCCCCATCTGTAGAATCTCTCTTTCCACCTGTTTCACGACCTTGAGAAACTGGCCAGGAGAGAGGATCGTGGTGCAGTGCTTCCCATAGGCATAGGCAGGAGCCCTCGTGGAGCCCTGCTCAACAGGGAAGTAGGCGAAGTGCATACCCTTGTACTCGGCACCATCACCACACAGAGCCACCAGGAGGGTGTTAGTGGCGTCATCCGGTTCCAGAACGATGTCCTGAAACGGGGGGTGTAGGAGAAGGGAGTCGTTGGAGCACACCTTCTCGGAGCGCTTCCCGCACTGTGGGCAGTAGGGTGTCAGATCCCCTTGTCGGAGGGGACACTGCGAATGGGAACAGGACACGGAGCGTCGACCCGTGTCCTCTCCCAGCATTTCAGGAATCATGGCGATACCGATGAACATACAGAAACCTCGCTGATCCCTTTACCCCTAGCAGCGTGGTTTCCTGCCCCCCTAAGCACAACAGGAGCCCCGAAGGGCTCCCGTAGGACGAATTCGTATCGGAGTCGTTACGAGGCGGCAGCGATCTCCAGCACGTCCTTCTTGTAGTCCGCTTTCCAGTCGCGACGGCGGTTCAAGGGTGCCATGTAGAGGAGGCGACCCTTCTCGGGGCTGATGGACACGGGGTAGGGGCGCTGCTGGTCGATGATGGTGCAGATGACGTTGCCATCCTTGGTGTACTTGAAGGAACCCACGGTGCCCGAGTAGTAGCAGGAGTGCCGCTGCTCACCGCGAGCCTCGCCCCTCTCCGTGTACTGCTTGACCATGTCCTTGTGGTACTGATCCACCTCACCAGGCTTGGCGAAGTAGACGACTTCAATCTGCTGCCGCTGACCGGGGCCGGGGGAGTAGGTGCCCTTGGGGGTGTAGCGGAACAGACCCGTGGGAGCACCGGCCTTGGTGCCGAAGAACTCAACCGTCTGGCCGTTATCGAACTTGACCAGCACGGAATCACTCTGCACCTTTTCGACGGTGCAGGGCTCATACTTGTACTTCTCTGCCGCGACGCCGTTCACATCAGGAGCCTTGTCGGGCTTCGGGATGAGCATGTCACCAACCTCCAGGGGAGGCTTGCGGCGCACGGTCTTGGCGTAGGGGGAGGGGGAGGGGTCCCGCTTCAGCAGCCGTTCCAGGTACTTCTGCAGCTGGCGCTCGGACCATGCATCGTCGGCCATTTTCAGGTTGACCCAGTCCACGAAGGCAGCCGTCTCAGGCTTCATGGCGACCTTGACCACCAGGGCTTCCTTGAGGCTGGCGAGGATTGCTCGGCGCTCGGCGTCACCCTTGGGGAGGGCAGCAGCCTTGATGATGAGCGCGCTGCACTCTTCAGTAGACATCTTGGACTGGGACATGGAGGAACTCCTCAGAGAGGTGGGGTATCACTATTCAGGGGGTATAGAATCTTTACCGGGGCATCAGGTAGGTTTCGCCCACATGGGAGAGGTCAGAACCGATAGCGGCAGGGGTCCCGTGGTCAGGGAAGCGGAACGCCTGATCATTGTCCCCGTCCACATCGGACAAGATCACCTTGATCTTCCCTCGTGAAGCCTGAACTTCCACACTAAGACCCCTTTCGGGCTCTACTGTACGGTTCACGATGGTTCCGTATGCAATTCCCTTCCGGGTGTATGTATACCCAGAGAGGTTTTTGACGGGTGTTTTCAGGGACGAGTAGCGAATGACTGCCTTGGCTACATCCTCTGCGAAGACCTCCTGGGCCTTCCACACAACGGCACCCAAGGAGACGTTGGGGTCGCCACGGTATTGTGGGCGTGCTGCCAGCTTTGACAGGATTGTACGGCGTTCCTCATTTCCCTGGGGGAGGGAGGCGGCTTTGCTGATGAGCTGGGAACGGTCCATGTATGAACTCCAGGTAGTCAACCACCGCTCTCTATAGGAGAAGCACCGAACCCCCCGAAGGGGGTTCTCTCATTCAGCGTTTCTGCTCCGCACCCTATGAGGGAGCCAGCTCCACATCCCAGTAGTCCCGCCAGGGGGAGTTCTTCGGGAGGTAGTCCTTCCACTCGGCTGGAATCTTCCTGCGAGCCAGAGAAATCCAGACGGCATCCCAGGGCGTGGGGCGCTTTGGGTAGCCACGGAGCTTCATCTGGGCCTCCCTCGGAGTCCTGTCCTCCTTCTTGATGTTGCAGGAGACGCAGGAGCACACGATGTTCTCCCAGCAGGTGACTGGGACGGTCTTGCCGTTCCAAGGGAGGGTCACGACACGATCACCACGGGCATTGACCCGTGACTGCGCCCTGGGGATGACGTGATCGAGGTTCAGGTCATCGATGTAGGGCTTCCCCGTAGGAGTCCTGGGCTTGGCACCACAGTACTGACAGATGTAGCGGTCACGGGCCAGGACGTTCTTCCGGTTGAACCGAACCTTGGTCTTGGCCTGGACGTATTCCCTCAGCGCGATCACGGCGGGCCAATCCCAGGACTCCGTGGTGGAGCGGAGGATCTTGCCGTCATAGCTCTCGACTGCGGAAGCCTTGTCATCCAGGATCAAACACATGGCGCGGAACCAGGGGATGACCTTGATGGGCCGGTAGTCGGCGTTCAGGAGCAGTACATCGGTTGTTGTGGCTACGGTGGTCATGACGCCCTCCTTTCGGGCGGTGGGAATAGAACCCACTGGGTGAACGATTGCTCTAATAGTCCTCTCCTAAGCTGGGACTATAGACACTTGCGTGAAGAGACCCAGGATAGCCTGGAAGCCTCTGACGGTGAAGAGCGGGTTGGCGAGTAGTGCTACTGCGACCCTATCCCCGATGAATACCCGCATCACTGAGGGAGGCGGAACCCACACGCAGCGCGGGCTTGAACATGACCGGCTGGTTTTTGCGGGGTTCGTACCACATGGGTGCCTCCATCGGGGGACTAGGAACCTCTACGCAGAAGTTCCCGTTTCTGCACCTATGTATACTCCGCTCTTCGGTAATCCGTCAATAGGAGGGGGGAGGTAGTCCCACAGGAGAGCCCCCATGTCCGACCTCCGCTCCAAGCTCATCCGTCTCGCTCACGAGCATCCGGAATTTCGGGAGCACCTGCTCCCCCTGGTCAAGAAGGCCAGCCGTCAGCTGAACCGAAAGGAACAGCAACGGATCACACAGCATCTCATGGGTGGTGGTGTGGATGAGTGGGATGTAAACCTGGAGATCGAACATGCCACAGGCGGCGCACTTATGCGCCCTGCTTCGGTCATCTTGCTGAAAACCGATTGTGAGGAAGATGCAGAGGGCAACCCCACGGATGTCGAGGTTCTGGCAGAGATCAGGACAGAGTTCCGGCTCAAGACCCGTGGGGCCAAGGTGGAGATGGTTGTGACCTTCCCCTTCTACTGGGAAGACTGGGAAGAGTTGGTTTAGTCCTTCCGCCCCAACAGAGCCCCGAACAGACAGAACATCCCCTTCTTCTTGGGCTTAGCCTGGGGCTCCCTGTCTGCCGTGTGGAACACCTCCACCGTTTCCACGTCCCCTCCGCAGTGGGTGCAGGAAAAGCCGTTCCCCAACATCTCTGTCAGGTGCCTAGAACTCCAAACCGTGTCTGCATTCCAGCGATGGATGCGACCGCACCCCTGACAGGTGCTCTGGAAGTGGGACACCCCTATGCCCTGTTCTGGAGGTAGGCCACAGCGTCATGCACGGTGAGCATGCCCTCTGCGTCCCCGTCAGCGATCTGGATGTCGAGTGTCTTCTCCAGCTGCATGACGAACTCCACCATATCCAGGCTGTCCATGCACAAGGGGCTCTCTATGAACGCCATCCCAGGGTGGATGTGCTCAGGTCTCAATCCCATGGCTCTGCCCAGGATATCGAGGATGGCGTTTGCTACAGTCTGCAGGGCTTTGTCATAGTTCATGGGAACCTCCATAGGTCTACTACACGTCTGTCTGCCCGCGGTGGTATACCCATGTCCGCTCATGGTCTTGAACCCGCTCTTCTGTCCACCGTTGGCGGGGGAACTGCTCCTGGATCTCCCAGGGACCATCCCACTCACCATCGATCTTGACGTTCACAGGCCCGTTGGCAGGGATGCGGGACTCCTTCACCCAGAAAGTCCTGTGGATAACGGATGCGCCCACGCGCTTCTTGACGTGTATCTGGATGTAGTAGGTCTCGGCCATCACCGATTCCGGCGTTTGCTCGCCTTGACGGCTTTCCGCTTCTTCTTCCTCTACCCGAAGGGTGACGGGCTCATCTGTGGCGTCGGTGTTCTTGGCGGCAACAACATACTTGGTCGTGCCTGCCTCGATCTTGTTGTCCATGTTCTCTACTCCGATTTCTCTGAGAGGGCCAGGTGGGTTGAGGGGTCATAGCATTGACCATTCAAGCGGAACATGCAGGGGGTGTTGATGCTGTGAAAGCACTCCCCATCATCCAATTTTGCGCCATCATTGAGGAAGGCTCTGGACTGGCGCTTCCCACCCGTGGGAGTGAAACTCCCCATACAGGAGATGATGCCAGAGACGAGGTAGGGGCACAGGGGCTTGTTCATGGGTCTCCGGGGGCTTGTCCCCACTCTACCCCGTTCCCCTCTTCCCAAACAGAATCTGCTTCATCACCTCATCCAGAGGGGGCACCGTGCCGTCCTGCGGGGTTTCCATCAGCACACTGTCATGCACGGGGTTCCTGAACAGAGGGCTCACTCGCCTTGCATCTGCTTGGGTCCTCACAGGGATGTTGTGGAGGGCGTAGTAGACGTTGCCAGTGCGGCGTCCGGTGAGGGTCATGATGGGTTCCTTCTGGTTAAGGGAGGGGACGTACACGCACTTACTCATTCATGGGCACATCACAAAAGAGGACTTGGCTCCCAGATAAATGGCGTCCCAGGTAGGGCTTGAACCTACAAATTGTCCGCTTAGGAGGCGGATGCCTTATCCAATTTGGCTACTGGGACAACGATGTCAAATTGCTTACGGGGTTGTGAGGGGGGGAGGCTGCTGGCAGCTTCCCAAGCCTCGCGGAACCACCATGCCGTCATCTGGACCCTCCCATCAGTGCGTCCCGCATTGACGGTGAGCACGTAGCAGTGATCATCCTGGATGATGTGGGCGACCCCCCCAAATCCGTCCCGGAGGGTGACGAGGGGGGACAGGTCTACACCATTGTCGAGGACAGCAGAGGAATCGGGTTGCTCTTGCACGCGGTACATTCAGAGCCTCTTGGTTCAGGATTTATGGCACCCCTGGAGGGAGTCGAACCCACAACAAACGGCGTAGAAAACCGATGCTCTATCCAGTTGAGCTACAGGGGCACAAAGTCGATAAGCCTTACGGCCTTCGTCTTCGCTCTTCCCCAACTGGATTCTGCCCCTCTTGCTCCACAACAGGAGTGTCCTGAGAGGTCACCAGGGCGTCCACCGTGCCAACGTACTTCCACACGAATATACCCAGGGCAATCGTGAACCCTGTATATCCGATGATGAATTTTACGCTGGAAGGCATGACGTGGTCGGCTCCTGTGGGAGGGAGTTTACTCCGAAGGTCAGAGGTTCGCAAGGACTGTGGCGATGAAAAAGCTGCTGACGACGAGGACACAGAAGATGAGGGAGACCCAGGCCAGAACCCGAGCTGTCTTGGGCTTGCAGCCGAAGGCTACGATCCAGATCTTGGTGACATCATCAATCATGCTTCCATTCTACGCAGCAGGGCTCAAAAATCAACACCATCTTCGACCCAATGCCAGGGTCGGTAGTAGGCGTGCAGCATCTTCTTGAGCCTCTTGTGTGCCTTGCCCTTGGCCTGCTCACAAGCCTCCGTCAGAGGGATACCCGGGTACTCATCCCTGATGGCTGCCACAGAGAGCATGGTGGTGTTGGCCCAGGTGTCCTCATAGCAGTAGACCGCAAACTCCCCATCCGGCATCGGCACAACCCGACCGAGCTTTTTGTCATGCCCGTAGATGAAGTCATGCCCTGGTGCCTGGGGCAGCACCCGATGGAACTCTTCTGATTCGATCTCTCGGGTCTGGTGCTCCCAGCTCCCCTGTGCTTCCTGCTCCGCTTGCAACCATGCCCTGATGGCATCTTTGGTAGCATGCCATGGGTGCTCCCTCGGGGGTGCTGGAAGCCCTCATCCCCTTCTTGATCAGAGCGCCGGGGTAGGAGGTGCCCTCGTGCGACACAGTGTTCTGCGTGCCTTCCTTCAGCCACTTCACCAGGACGTTCATCACGCTGGCGGTGTAGATGGCGCGGGGGTCACCGTTGTCCTCCAGCTGGATGTTGAACCCCTTCTCGCTGAGGAAGCTGTTGATGGTGCCCACGTCGAAGGCACCCACGGTCTCCAGCTCTTCCTTGGTGAACCCACCCTCGGGGATGCCCTTGGAGAACATGGTGTCCAGGAACACCTTCTGCTGGGCTTCACCCTCTCCACGGGGCTTCCAGGCGGTGGAAGCCTTGCCCATGGTCAGGAGTTCTTGGAGGGCGGCGATGATGGTGTAGGGGGCGAAGGTTGCGGACATGTGAGTCTCCATGGGGGGTTTTGTCTACGAAATGGACTTGTCTACGGAGCGTGGACAACGCTTTTTTGTGGACAAGGGCCGTTACAGCTTGCCGGGGTTGTCCCAATCCTTGGGGATGATGATCCCGATGAAGTCAGGCAAGACACGCTTGTGGTTCTTGATGACCACCAGGAAGGGACCGTCAATGAGCAGGGGAGGCGGAGGCGGTTCACAGCAGCATTCTAGGCAGAAAGAGGCTGCTGCTGCGCTCTCGACCTTGGCACCTTCCTCGTTCATGCGGAATTTGGTCTGCTGCTGGGCTTCCGCTCGAATTTCACCTTCACGACCTTGGCGAACCCCTCATCCGTGGTGGGCTTCTCCAGCCTCTTCTTGAAGGCGAAGAGCACCACGGGGGGGAACATGTTGGAGTCCTTCTTGGCGGCGTCATGTGCCTTGATGGCATCTGCGTTCATGAAGATGGTGCCGTACCGCTCCCACATGCGGTTCAGGGAGTTGAGCTGGGCATCCTCGATGCTGGTGCCCATCCACAGACAGGTGACGGGGATGCCGTACCGCTTCGCCATCTCCAGGAAAGGCTTGCGACCCTCAATGGTGGCGAACAGGTTGTCCAGGACGCAGTTCTTGCCGTCCTTCAATGCCTGCTCGAAGGCGGGCAGAAGGTCGCGGACACGCCCGCCGGCCTTGTCGCGGTTCAGGTGGACATAGCCCTTGGCGATGTACTCGTCGGACAGGCTGCTCTTCCCCGAGGCGGGGAAGCCCATGACCAAGATGGTTTCCTGCATGTAGAGATCTCCCTTAGAGGGTGTATTTCTCTACTACGCAGGAGGGGCCAGAAGTGCCCTACTGAATCTCGGCTGCTAGAAGGTCAGCCAGGTCTTGGACGATTCGCGGGAGATGCGGCAGGGAGGGGCACAATTCCCTAGGACAGGGCTCCTGGGCGCAGAACCACTTATCCAGGTAGGGAGTGGCGTTCCCCACGAAGGTTTCCGAGTTCTTATTCCACAGGTCGATCAGGGGCTGGGCGTAGCTCACACACTCGTCAGAGGGAATCCTGTGCCTGATGATGAAAGCGATGGTCAGGAGGGAGTTGATCTGCTTGTGGACACGGGTGCAGCCCTCCATGTCCTCCCACACGGCAGCGTCTTTGACTATTCTGGTCATGGTTCTCGCGTAAGGTTGGGGAATCCACGGCGGGCCTTCCAGTGACCCTTGCTGTTCAAGATAGTCTGTAGGAACTCCCGACGCACCCACTTAAACCGGCTCACGACTACACCCTGTGCCTCCACCTTGATGTAGAGACCCTCCGCCTGCTCGGTGTGGTCGGTTTCGTTGTTCAAAGTGGTGCTGTCCATCCGGAGCTGCTGTGCCTGCTCCACGAACCGGCCTTGGGCCACCTTCGTCTGGAACAAGGACCGCATCAGGAATCGGGAAGGCAACTCCGGAATCTGTGTGGGAGTCGGAGTTCCCATGAACAAGACAGGGACAGAGGACAAGGACTTCATAGGAGCCAGGAGCTTGCGCCTGGAGATCGTGTCCAGCCATGCCCCCTCTTGCTTGTCGTAGATGTCCTCTTCCAAGAAGGGGATGAAGGGGAGGGCATCATAGAAGATGGTGTGCTTGAGCCGCGCCCACTGCCCGAACATGACGTAGCGGTCAGTGAGGACATCGAACAGGGCATCAGTGTTCAGCGCCGCCCAGAGCCACAGGTCTTTGTAGTGGCCTATGCGGGGAACACGCTCTCCCCTGGAGGCTATGATCAGCTCCAGGTCATCGGTGAAGTAGATGGATGCCTCACTGCCGTCCACCTTCTCCTCCACAGCAAGATGCCTTCCCTCCAGGACAGACCATGGCTGGTTGTCTCGCGGGGTGCCCTTGGAGTCGCCTACATGGTATGTCTTGGGGGAACGGATCATGTTTGTCCTCTACCCCCTCAGACACTGATCAGTTCCCCCTGGGGGAGCACAATAGCGGTGAGGCGTCCCTTGGGGAACCCACAACCTGTGTCCAGGCAGATAACATGGTCCTCCACATCGGCACCCCTCCATCGAACCCTGTGGCCCATGACCACTGTGGAGCCGGAGGGGAACTCGAAGACACCCTCAGGGAGCTTCTGGATGTGCCCCCACTGCAGGGCGGCGGGGTTGCTACGGCAGAGGTGCGCCATCATGGAGTCCTCATCCCCGTGGGCTTTCTCCCAGAACGGTTGCGTGTCGGAGTGTCCCAGTCCTGCATGGGCGAGCCAGTAGGTGTGCCCCGCCACCACGATCTTCATGTAGGGCAGCATGTTGTAGACCCAGTCGAAGTGGCTGTTGGGGATGTGCTTGTACAGCTCATTCTCTATGGCCCGGAGAGAGAAGTCCTCCAGTCCGTAGGAACGGATGGTGGCTTTGCCGCCCATCACGTCATGCAGGGCCATGGTGTCGAACCCGAAGCCTGAGATGTACTGGTGGAGCCACTGGTCGTGGTTGCCCATGACTCCACGGATGTTGTGCTTGATGCAGGTGTCGATGACGGAGCGGGAATGGGGCCCCCGGTCGATCAGATCCCCTGCTGTGTACATGGGGATGTCCCCGTGTTTCTCCTGGATTTTCTTGATGAGCTTCAGGAGCTTGCCGTGGTCTCCATGCACGTCACCGAAGATGGCCACAGGCCCATCCTGCTCCACGGGGAAGGTGTTGGAGACATAGAGGGCTTGCCGCCCTTGCTGGGCGATGGTGGCTTGCAGGCCCTCTTCCTCGATCTGCTTGCGGAGTGCGTGGGGGTATGGGGGGAACATCTGGATGGTGGCGGCATCCACGCCCAGGTTGCCGAGAGGGCGAAGCCACTGGAAGCGCACCCACTCCTTGTCGTCCCTGACCTCTGCGATGGCTACCTGTGCTCTCCCCCCGCTGGGGTCGGTCTGGTTGTAGCAGAAGCTGATGACGGCACATTCGAGCATGGGTTCACCCTAGAGGACGGGAGTGGTAATACCTCTATACCCGGAGAGGGGTGAGTAGGAGTCTCCCATGACCACATCCCCCTCCAAGGTCGCATCCCGCTTCCTCCAAGCTGGAGGCGTGATCACGTTCCCTGGTGCAGAGAAACGCAAACCTCGCGTTCCTCAGCACACCATTGGGGGACGGAAATATAAGCTGTCCACGGATGGTGGGCCCCTTGGGGATATGGCCGATGACGAGCCAGAAGGCATGCTTGGCGGGGGTCAAGTCCTCCGAGGCCCCGTGTCAAACAAGTGGAAGTTCCTGTGGGTGGTGGACACCGACAAGGAATACGTCACCATGTGGCGGGTCACGGATGGGAATGAGAAGTCCGCAGGCAGGACATCCCACTTCATGCAGGAGCTGGTCAAGCTGGACAGGAAAGGGCAGCTGAACCAGGTCAGCAACCGAGAGTACCGCATCATCGAGAAGCACTTCCGCCGCATCGAGGGTGACCACGCACGGAGCCTGAAGGAGTGGGCCCGGTCCTTGGGTGGGGGTTACCAGGAGCGGGTCAACAAGATCGCCCAGGATTTCTTTGACGGGGAGTTCAAGCGTGACCTGGAGCGCCGCCTACGGGACATGAAGCGAGGCGTCATCCCCCTTGGCTTCGAACTCAACGAGCGGTTGTTGGTGCATGAGAACGAGCGTGCTCAAATGCAGGGCCACATCATTTCCGAAACCTTGAAGGGCTACACCGTGAAGGCCCTGGAGAAGCACATGCGGGATAAGCACGGCCTCGACCCAGAGGACGTGAACGTAGATGGGCAGGCTGCCCACTGGGCCTTGCACGATGTCCTTGACGACATGTGGCGTCGCTACAAGCTGTTCTGATACGGAATAATGCTGTATACAGGGTGCCACTGGGCAGCCCTATACATGCCTAATTCTGAAGTTGCTCCCAGAACATGCCCATCAGGACTCCCGAGACGGCATCGGGGTGGGGTAGCGCATCAGCCAGATTCTCGGGTGGGTCGATGTGCTCCCGGCAAGCCTCGCGCAGATCGTTGTTCCCTGACCACAAGCCCATCGTGTTGCGGAGCCACCGACCAAGCTGGTGATGCATGGTGGCGAGGAAGACGTTTTTCTGCATTTTCCCTAAATCGGCTTTGTCCTCATCCGAGATGCGGATGTGCATTTGCTGCAGGGCTTCCTTGATGGTCAGGGGCCATGTTTTCTCACTCATGTAGATCTCCAGCTTTTGATTTTTGGAGCTGGAAGAACAGGTCACGGAGCTTCTCGGTGTCCTCCGGGGACAGTTCCATGTCTCCAGATTCCAGCAGCTCGAAGAAATGCACCATCCGTTCCAGAACCCTGCGTGCAACAAAGCCCTGCATCTCGACCCTGTGCTTCTCACCACCCTCCACCATGCCCTCCAGGATGTATCCTCGGAGGTTGATGGCATAGTAGGCGTGGGTGTGGTGGATGATCTCCCCCTCCTCGAACCAGGGCTCCGCATAGCCCGTGGTAGCGATGGCGATGTCCGCTCCCCATGCCTGACGACAACCTGCTGCCATCTCACGGGCTACCTGGGGGGAGACGCAGTTGCACGCAGCCGCGTGCTCACGCCCCACTCCTAGCTGGGCGACCTTCTGATCCAGGGTGTAGACGATGACTCCGCCCAGGAAGTACGCCGAAGAGCCTGATACCGATGAGATGCGGGCTCCTACGTTGCCAGCCGTGAGGCTTTCAGCAGTGGCGAGCGTCATTCCTGTGCGGAGAAGATAATGCTTGACCCGTTCGGGTGAGTCCATGAGGACCTCCTTGGTAACCCTACTACGCAGTAAGGCTACAAAGAGGCCCCCATATAGACACAATTGCGTAGGGCTATTTCAGATGCTCGAAAAGAGCAGTATCAGAGCCGCATTTCTCACGGAGGCGTTGGAACCATGCGAGGTTCTTCCACTTCCACATGGCTGGTCGACCCTTCTTTTTGTCCCAGGCTCCCTTGCACACCACACCCTCGAAGGTCATCCCTTCCAGGGTTCCACTGGCAACCGCTTCTGCCAGCTCCTTGGTGAAGTTGCCACGGTGGAGAAGCCGGGGGGTATCCACATCCCCAAAGAGCTTGAGGAAGTCCCGAGGTTCCATGAACCCCTTGCGGTGAACAGCGACATCCAAGAGGGTGACCGTGTGGGGTTCATCCGCGTGGAAGCCCGCGAAGGAATTGGGGCCATAGAATTCGAAGAAGAAGGTGGCCTTGTCCCACCGCTGGGATTTGGCCACGGCTGCCAGAGCATCCGCGTGGTTGCTCATGATGAGACCTGGGGCTTCAGCCAGGAATGGGGTCATGTCATAGCCGGGGTCAAGCAGGCCATTACGCTTGCCGAACTTGTGGAATCCGCGTTTGCGGGTCCATTCGGCACGGACGTTGGAACCGTCCAATTTGTCGAACACGTAGAAAGGGGTCCCCTGTGGGGGACGCCCCTCGATGGAGGGATAGGGTTTCATGCTGGTTCTCTGTAGACAAGAAACAAGGACCGGCGCACACATGGGGCCGGAACGGGCGTCGTTCGAGTCGGGGTCTACGAGAGAAGAACCAGCAAAGCCGTGGCCTCCCAGATCATGTCAGAGGGGTGTTCTCTTATACTACGCTGCAGGGATGAAAACAACCCTCTAATTGAAAGAGCCCCCGAGGAGGCCCTGTCAACCGCCCGGTGAGAGGACTACGAGGGGTACTCGGAGAGGGTGGCCCAGGCTTCCGTCATGTTGTCATGCAGATCCTTGGCAGTGAAAGTCATCTTCTTGCCACGGCTGCCAATGTCGAGGACACCAGCATCCACGAGCCAGCGGATGATGAGCAAGGGCTTGTAGGCAGGCAGCGAGAAGTCCTCACGACCCAGAGCGATGGCATCGTTGCGGGCGAACCCCTCGGGGTTCTTGTCCTTCAGGGTCTGTGCGAAGATGAAGGCAGTGTTGCGCCCGATCTGCTGCTTGTAGCTCTTGTTCTTTTGGCTAGGAGCCACCATCACCAAGGTTTCCCCATCACGCTGGTAGAAGCTGGTCGCGGTTTCCAGATTCTTGACGGAGGGATTCTTGGCAGCGGGCTCAGGATCCTCACTGGGAGGCGTCGTTGTCTGGGACTTGCCCTGGGCACTCCGCCATACCATCCATGCCTGCATGGTGTTCAGGTTGTCGAGGCAGAACCTCCAGACAGTAGCCTGATCGAGGTCTCCCTCCTCCATGGCGGTGTCGAAGTGTTCGGTCAAAGTCTTGATGACGTTGTCAGTTGCGGACATGCTTTTTTAGCTCCAGAGGTAGGGCGGCTAAGTGTTCCTACGCAGTCTGAATCTCCAAATACCCCCCTAAGCCGCATTTTGCTCAGAGAACCTCACGTGTCAAAACCACCCTGCCTGCAATTGAAAGCCGGCCCCTTTTGTCCACGAGCCCCTTCCGTTCCAGGATCTTCCATGTCCGCATAGGGACAGGGACCATCTCGGGGGTGACGCGCCCCTCCTGTCGCTCACAGTGCCGCTCCAGGTTCCGCAGAGCCACAATCTGCACCTCTGTCACCTCGACCTGGTACTCCTTGCGCGGGGCCTCCCGTATGATGGCCTTCCCGCTTCTGCCTTTCAGACCCGCACGATACCGTGCGGTGTGCCCTTTCAGATCTCGTTTCCAATTTGCCATATCAACCTCGTGGATGGTCGGGACGCCGGGAATCGAACCCGTTTTTCCTGCTTATAAGACAGGTTAGGAAGACCATTCCTACCCACTCCCGTCATTGAGAACGGGCTTGGGTATTCGGTCTTGGCGCTCGAACAGCACATCGAGCTGGTACATCAGCTGCTCACCGTTGTCGCCGTCTCCACCGGACTTCCAGCAGAAATGATCGTCGGTGTCTGCGGCCTGGAGAAGGTTGAAGAGTTCCTCGGAGCGGGGGTCATGGGGGACACCCTGCTCCCAGCGTTCATTTTTCATCAAGGATTCCATCATGGTACGGCATAGCTACTCCACTCCCAACAGGTACTTGACCAGCCCCTTCTCACCGCTGTCCTGGAAGACATCTCCCAGGTGCCGCAGAAGTGCCGCTTCGCGCTCCAGGGGGATTGCTGCCGCCATGGTCTCAGTGGGTGCCAGCTTGTACCATTCCTCTGCCGCGAGGTGGAAGACGCGGGCTACCTGACTCGGGAACAACACCGTCTCACCCGTTAGGGCCATGCCGATGTCCTCCACGACCTCACGACAGGCACGGGCGCTATCGGCCTGCTCTTGCTGATATAGCTCCTCAGGGTAGGGTTGGTCGGTGCACATAGCTGGCGGCTGCTGCATGCCCCCAAGATGGGAGAAGCCTGTCCTGCAGGTGTCGCATCCGGCGGAGGCTGTTCTCTCCAGATCCACAGAACAAGATGCCTCCCTTCCAGCGGTCACCCCAGTTGGGTTCCTCGGAGGAGAGCATGATCCCACGGAGCCTTGTTGCCAGCATGCTCCCGTTACCCCAGAGCATGTCGGCCAGCTTGTCCTTCCGCTCGGAGGGCTCGCCCTTGTCGTAAGGGTTCATCATCTGCATGAGGGTGAGAAGGAGGTGATCAGTTCGCATTACGCATCCCCCGGATGATGTCGCGACGGGTTTCAGGAGAGATAGCCAGGAGTGGGATCAGGAACATGGGGAGCATGGCCAGAGCAGAGAGGGGATCCTTGCCATCTCCATCCAGAACCCCTCACCCGCAACATCCCACCAGCCCCAGAGGAGGTTGAAAGCCAGGAACGACAAGATGTCCCCCAGCACAATGCCCGTCAGAATGTGCAGCTTCTTGGCATGGAGCAGCCTGCAGACCCAGATCTGAAACGTCCCCAGCATGAATCCTATCCAGAACAGAGCGGCGAGCACTGGCACATCCATCAGAGCACCTTCTTCCAGCGCAGGACGCCTGTTCCGTACCCCTCGTTGATCCACAGAGCCTTGAGGGGGATGGTGCCCCTGGACACCTTGGGGACAAGGAGCACACGACCCTTGGGGAGTTCCGTGATCATTTCCACCTCACGCTCTGGGGGAGTGTGGGGCTGGAGGACACCGATCTGGTGCTTGTTACAGAAGAGGGGGATGGGCATACAGGCTCCTGGGAACATGATGGGCGAGGAGGGACTTGAACCCACGACACTCTGGTTATGAGCCAGGTGCTCTGACCAACTGAGCTACTCGCCCTGATAGACAGGACTACGCAGGTAGAGCCTGAAGTGCTCTACCTACTTGGATATTCGGTCCCGCATCCACCGGCTGAAGCGCTGTGCACGTCGCACCACTTGCAGCCTATGGTTCAGGTACATCCCCACTGCCGCACCGAGAGTGGTGCTGATTGCCATGACGATGACATGGGAGGTGTCCATGCCCTCAACATACCACGCGTAGACACAAGGGCTACTTGGATTCTTCCCGCTTGCACTCATCGTAGGGCTTCATCTTCTGAGCCTCGGGGCCCGTCCTCTCGTCGGAGCCCTGCAGGAGCCGTAGGAGCCCCTGTGCGGGCAGCACCGTCAGGAGGGGGTCTGTGTGCCCCTCTATGAGACGGGAGAGCGCCATGGCGAAGAGGTGGGCGTTGTCGCCACGAATGAACACTCCTGTCCAGTCCCCCTCAAACTCCATGTGGCCAGTCTTGGGACGGCTCATTTGCGCCTCCTGGGATCACGGGAACCGAAGTGCTCATGGAGCATCCCCAGGCCAGGCTGATCCTCGGGGAACCAGTTCGTCCCCTCCTCCTGGTGGTACTCCTTGTCGCTCTCGTGCGGCATGGGGGTCACCAGGAATGCCGGGATATCCATGCTGGAGCCGTCCAACATGGAAAGGATGCTGAAGGCCAGCCCGCTCATCCGATCTTTCTGGGTCCTTGGTTCCTCAGCGCCCGCAGGCATGGGTTCCAGCTTGTCCCAGTAGTCGATCATGCCCCAGACGTGATCCAGGAGCATGTCCCGAACCTCGTCGGGGGTGTAGGCGCGGGGTTTTGTCAGCCACGGGCGTACCACTCCGGAAGCGCACCGTACTTCACGGGGGGCTCGCCCTCTGAGCCGCGGTGCCAACGTCCCTTGATGGCGGCGGTGTCCTCAGCAAAGATCAGGATGACCCCAGGCTCGGTTTCCTCAACCTTGTCCTGCTTGGCCATACGGTGCTTCATCATCTTCTTTACACGGTCCATGGTTCACTCCTGGAGTTTCTCGGGGGCAGGTGTGGTACTTGCCACCAAGGAAATAGGTGTAGTAGGCATCGAGGGTTTCTTCTCCCTCGACATACAGACTGAACAGAGTGTCGGGGAACGCCTTGCTCAGCCCCTGGCATTCCTCACGGGCACCGTACCAGGTGAACGCTTCCTCTCCACTCAGCCACCAGAATCCTGTACGGATTCCTGTCGCGATCATGGCATCCACCATGGGCTTCAGGGCAGGGTCCACATCCCCAATAGGATCGTAGTCCTCATCGGAGTCGCGTTCCACGTAGTCATCGAGCTGGGGGCCTTCCCCACAAGTGCCCATGACGACTTCCCCACCCGTCTCGGGGTGGGGAAAGGTAAGCCTGTAGTGACAGCGGTAGCCCATAGGTGACATTACCCCTCTGTGGGCTTCTTCTGCCCCCCTTTGGCGGGAAACACAACCGTGACCTTCTTGGGAGGCCAGGGGCTGCTCTTGGCATGGAGCAGGGCCGCTACCAGGGCAGCCTGCCCACGGCACTTATGCCACCCTCAACCTCGGGGCTGCGGTATCGGATGTCCCGTTTCTCCGCAATGGTGAGAGCTTGGACAGTGCCTTTCGTGACCCTCGTAACGATACCGTCACGACCACCAGGAGACTTCCCGATGCGGTTGGAGCCGAGGGCGAACCAGTGGATGAAATCCCCTTCCTGGATGTCTCTACCGAAGTAGTCTTGGGGCATCAGAACTTCTCCTCGATGGTGGTGTCCTTTCGGCGTTGGAGCACCACAAACACCGCACTGTTGCTCTTTTCGGCTCTGTTGTTTTCGAGCATCCGCAAGGGATGCACGCTGAACACAAACCATCCCTGCTTGAGCTTTCTGTTCAGGGCAGTGTTGTCCTGGTAATTCCGCAAGGACAAGCTATCCGCGTCGGAGCTGATGAACATAGTGCAGTGTTCGACATCAGAAGGAGGGAGTGGGTGTTCCTGGCTCATGCTGTACGCTCCAAGGGAAGGGTTGCGACCACCCAGACGAGGTATCCGAACTCCGTCCAGAACTCCGTGAGGTTGCCGTGGCTGTCATAGGTGACCCTGTAGAGGTTGCCCTCACTGTCATAGGTCTCTTTGCCACCAGGTGGCAGCACCACAGTCGTGTCACCACAGGAATGTCCCGCCTGGCGATTCTGGTAGATGTAGTCGCGAGTAGGGAGGCACGCCCCTGCTGCATCAGCCGCAGCCCGGGGATCATGGGAGTACCCAAGGACTCGGATGTCGGAACCGAATTTGTACCGGGAGAGGACGATGAAGACAGGTGTCATGGCTGCATGGGGGGTGAGGTGCCTCTCCTACTACGCATCGGGGAGCGTGGATAGCCCCTAGCTGTGGAACTGTCTCCTTGGGGGCTACTTGAGCAGCCAGTCCCACATCGCCACGAAAGGCTTCATGAAGAAGGGTGTGTAGGGCTCGGGTGGCGCGGGATACTTGAGCTTGGTGGCTGACTGGAATCCCTCATAGACCCCGATGTTGTAGTCATCGAGGTACTCCACACAGACAGGGATCTCGTTGTGTACGATCTCGCGCCCAATGGCGCGACGCATGCCGTCCGAGAAACCGAAATGCTTGGCTTGATGCTGGGCTTGCTTCATCGGTTCAGTCCTGTGGGAGGGGAAGACTCAGGGGGTTTTCCTCACTGTAGTCATGGTGCTCTGCAGCGTCTTTGACAGAGGGGAGGGCTACCCAGTTGAGCTTCCACCACTCGTCTTGACTGCCTCTCGGATGCTTCCCGTCCCAGAAATCGATCCAGTAGTTCCCCTTCGTCGTACCCGTTGAGTAGTACACCCGAAGGCACTCATCCCCAGGGGGCTCTTTGCTCCAGCCCTGGGACTGGGCGTACTTAGCCGAGTTGAACGTGTAGAAGCCTTTCTTGGGGAGCGGGCGTGCCATGCGTTAGTTCGATTCCTTGATGGTTATTTTTTCGAAGATCCTCCAACACCAATTCCAATTCTTTGATGGTGGCATCATTTTTCAGAGTGTTGGCTCGGTTAGACACAATTCGAACATTCCCTCTTACATATCCCAAATTTGGGTTTATGCGATCAATGCTAGGGCTGTTGGGGCTGCCCCCTCTCCTGCCCACAGGTTCACACGAGATTGGAATCCCTAATACAGGACACTGTTCTGGAATGTAGATGTCTTTTCTCATCAGATTAAAAGGAATGCCTTTCCGCTTCGCCCTTGCCTTCACCCGTGTGAGGATGTTGGCTTCCGGAAAAAGGGTCCTTCTTCTCTTTTGGTATTCACAGTGGTAAGCTTTGCGAGCTTCCTTATTTTCCTGGTAGGAGGCGGCAGAACGCTTTGCAAAAATGTCCTTCCGTGCGGCGTAGTATTTCTTGAAATACCCGCTCTCCGCACGTTCCTTTCTTTCACACTCTCTGCATCTTGAGCGGCGACCTGTCTTAGACCTTTTGTTTCTGTTGAAGGCCGCGAAAGGTTTCTCTTCTTTACACCGGGAGCAACGCTTCATGAAAAAACACACCTTGATGAAACCCACTGCAGTATAACATCAAGGGGCGCAGTTAGCTGAGAGATTTCACATTGGCCACGGGGAACATGCGACGCTCCACACGGGCGATATCTGCCTCACGGAGAGCCCGGAGCACCTCGTCCAGGGACTTGTAGGCTTCACGGCTCTCGTCCAGGGGGATGTCCTTGTTGTTCGTGGCGATGCCGACGATTTCAACACCATCGAACACCCGCGTGATGTCCACCATCTCTTGGTTGATCCGCTCCTGGTGGTGTGCCAGCTTCCGTTTCGCATCCTTGCGTCCGTGGAACTTGCTGGAGCGACCCGCACCATGGTTCACGGTACAGAAGGACTTCGTGGCACCGGGCTCCGCGAACAGAATCGCCGCCCCATCATACATGGAACCGGGGATCAGACAGGGGTGCCCAGTGGTCTCCCACTTTGTCCCCACCATGAGGGGGTGTCCTGCCGGGAGAGCCCGCGTTGAGCCCTTGCGGTGGACGAGCCCCGTCTTGCCGGTGTCCTTGCCCATGATGTCGAGCAGGGGCTCCTCTTGGATGAGGTTGTGGGAGATGTCGTAGTAGGGCTCCGCCTCCACACCGAAGACCTCGAAGGTGGCTTCGATGACCGCCTGAGCCATGGCGTAGCGGTTTGCAGCAGCGTAGTTGGCGGCGGCGTTGTGGTGGTGCCAGTAGTCCTGGCCCAGCTCCGAGTCTCGATGAAGAAGTACCTCTTCCTTGTGCCCCTTGGCGAGACCCAGGGTCTGAGCGCCTAGGCGGAAGAAGTGGTTGGCGATCTGCCAGCCGAAGCCACGGGAGCCACTGTGGATCATGATCCACACGGAGCCGTCCTTGGGGTCAGCCTGCAGTTCGATGAAGTGGTTGCCGCCGCCCAGGCTTCCCAGCTGGGGCCGAGCCTTGCTCCAAGCCTTCTGGATCTTGTGCACCGGGAGATCCTCGGGCACCGGGAGGTTCGGGCGCTCCAAGCAACCCACGGGGGCACCGAGGGCCATAGCGCCGTTGATGAGCACGTCCTGGATTTCGTCCTGGGTGTACTCCCGCATCAGATCGGGACGGTGGCTCCCGACACCCGTGGGGATACGCTTCTCCACCTCGTGGATCCAACGCAGACGGCGCTTCATCTTCCGCAGCTTGGAGACATGGAGTCCCGGCACGCGGAGGTAGAGGACCCCACAATTGATGTCGTAGCCTGCCGCCGTAGGCAGCAAGACCTCAGAAGTGACGGCTACCCCCCCGATGGGCAGGTAGTACCCCACGTGGGTGTCAGGCATCAGACAGAGGCCCAGAAGGTCTTCGAGGGTGGCGACCTTGGCCACCTGATCCCACAGACGGTCATCGGGGATGAAGGTGCCTTCCAAGAGGTTCTCGGTCAGGAAGGCATGCACGTCTACCTGCCACCCTTCCTGGCGGGGGATGGCGTAGTGGCAGGGGTCCATTTCGTAGACAAGATGGCTGAATGCGGACATGGGAACTCCTAGGGGTGCCTGTACTACGCAGATGTCGGTGGAAGTGAGCTACAGACGACCGTGCTTCTTGAGCAGAGCTTCCGCTTTCCGAATCTCGTGGGCCTCCCGCTTCTCCCGCGCACGGGCAGCAGAACGGTCTTCCTTGGCCTGCCGTTCTGCACTGTAGGCGGCATAGTGCTGGGTCACAGACTCGCACCCCGCATCCTCTTCCGTGATCTGGATACGGACGAGCTGACAGTCTGAGTAGCAGCGGTCGACATTGACACCGCTCATGTGGTTGTGGAGAGCGCCGAGGGTGTTCCAGGTCTTGCCCTTCTTCGACCATCCGGGGTAACCTTGCTGGCCACCCTTGGAGTAGAGACCGGACTCAGGGTCGTATATCTTGTAGACGATGCGGGTGTTCATACCGTGTTTCTCCGCTTGAGTTCCACAATGGCTTCCTGCAGCTTGGGCATGCTCTTGCTGAACTCCCGCATCCGGTTCCGCGATCCCCAGACGATGAGGGCAGAGGGTGCAAACATGCCCACCCCGATCAGCCATGCGAAGCCGATCAGCGCCTGCGCCCAGGGTACGGGCCCCACTAGGTACATGGGCCCTGCCAAAATCAGCGTGTGGATGAGGGTGTATACGCCGGAGGAGTTCCGGATAGGGTGCTTCTTGAGGCTCTTCTTGACACGTCCCTGGAAGAGCACCATCTCCTCATAGGACTCCTCGGAAGTCTCGGCATCCAGCATCCGGAGAAGAGTGCCGCAAAAGCCCTCTTCGGACCCCTTGCTCTCCTTACAGAGAGCCCTCGCCTTTTCGCTGTCATCAGCCTTGATCGTGTCGCTGATTCGCTGGGCCAGCCCCTCCCCCTTGTTGAAGGCGTTGGCCCCAGCGTAGTAGAGGACCGCACAAAAGATCCCCTCGGGGATGAGGATCAGGTAGGCGATGAGCAGGGCAACAGCGATTTCCAGGAGAAGCTCCGGGAGGATACCCCCCTACTACGCAGCACTCCCCCAACGGAACCCACTAAGATTCGGGTTCCAGGTTCCAGCAGGTGTCTATCACCAGGTCATAGTGGGACTCGCACTCCGGGATGTCCCTGTCTTCGACCTTGATCCCGTGCTCTGCCATGTAGGTGTCCAAGTCCCCTTCTTCCAAGAGATCCTGGATAAGAGACTCCATGATCTCTGCGACGCACCCCACCATGTCGGGAAAATCCTCTCCAGAAGCGGTCTGCTTGAGGCTGTCACATGCAGCGACCCACTCCCCTGATGCGGGACCTCTGTAGTATCGCCAGAGGGGCACCGGATCGAGGATGAGTTTGGCGGTGGGTCTTTCCATGTTGGAGTCCTGGCTGACTGTGGGCTTGCGGCCGGTCAGGATCCATTTTAGCGCGTGGTACTCGCAGGGTATGCACCCTTCGCCTAATTCACGCCCCACCACCCACGATAGTCGGACATTTCTTAGCCTGTGGTGCAGCTCAGGAGCGAGCCTCCGCAGAAGATGGGGCCTCTCCTGCGCGACGGCGAAGCGGACAGCACAGCAGAGGGGGATGTCGTGCTCCCTCCCAACCGTGATCCAGTTCTTGAGGGACTGCCAACGAGTCATTTACAGAGGGCCTTGCGGATGCTGCAGAGGGCATGCCCTATCAACATCCCAATCACCGACCCCAGCAGAGAGCTGGGCAGCACCACGACCATAAAGAGCATGGGTAGGGACAGAGTGTTCAACCACAAAAGGGCTTCTCCGCGTCCCATCGGTAGAGGGTGTCAGGAACGAAAGTCAGACCCACACCACCACAGGGCTTGTGCTCGTAGCTCACCACATAGGAACGGATGAGCCATCCACCAGGGACCTTGGTCCTCTCCGTGACGACCTGGGGGAGAGCATCTTCGCTATGGTCCCACTCCATCTCTTCCCATTCCATTTCAGGGTCGGCCATTTTCGAATCCTTGCAGGAGCTTATCCACATCCCGGTCAGGGTGGTGGAGGGTGATGTACTCCCTTACCCGCTTGCAGAAGGGATCGAACCCTGGCATCCCTCTGGGATGACAGAGGATGGTCAACACACCTATCAGCAACTGGATAGACGGCTGCCTATCCCACTGGAAGGCATCGAAGAATGCCTGAGTCGGGGGGTTCTCCTGAGGCACCAGATCGTCCCAGACCAGATCATCAACCCCGTCATAGAGCCGGGCAAGGCACTTGCGGGATGTGTCTGGTGCATCCAGGTCGTAGACCAGCCCCACCCACTCAAACGGGTTTGGCAAAGCCGTACAATTCTCTTGGGGCTTTGGACCCGAGGCGGCGTGCGGCTTCTTTGTAGAAGGGGCCATAGTGTTCCAGACTCTTGTGGACAGGTTGCACCATGGACATGACGGCGATGGTCAGCCACAGTCCGGGGTCTTGATCCCAGGGGTAGGTTTCCAAGAGCTTGTCGATGTTCGGCCAACTCTGGGCCTCGTGGCCCGCGTAGCACATGTCATCGAGGGCATCCATGATGCGGTCGATGCAGTCATCAATGGCAGAGGTGTCATCACCGAGGATGTCGTTCCAGGTTTTCATCACTCGCTCCTACATGAGGCTTGTCTGCACTGTACCGTGCATAGTGATCTTGTCGATGTCCTCAGCCTTGGCGGGGCCCAGAGCCACCGCTGTGCGGGTGGTGACTCCATGGAACTCGGTGTTCCCCACATCCTCGATCAGCGCCACAGGAATCTCTGCCTCCTGGGCCTGCTTGTAGATGGTCATGAGGTCTTCCTCGGTCTTGACCGAGAGCACCACCTTGGCGAAGGTGCCGTTGACCCACTCATCCATCTCGGGCGAGAGGGGGATGATGAGACAGGGGCCCAGCAACGTCTGGAGAAGCTCGATGGCGAATTGCACCCTGGATTCCAGAGCAGCAGTCAGGGTGAGCTTCCGGTCGAAGAACACCTTCATGCAGGCGTGGGCACCTTGGGCGACGTACTTGCCGGTGCGAAGCTTCCGCGGCCCACCGTTGGGGTTGGGGTACTTGTGCCGAAGGACAAGAACCTGTTTGGTCTTGTAGGGGATGGCCATTCAGCTCACCACCCAAATTGCGGATACACCGAGGACCAGGACTACACCGAGGATCAGGAGAGGCCACAAGGCACTCAGGGCGCTGTTCTCTTTGTCGTGTGGGTTCTTGCGGCGCTTCTTCTTTGGGGGGGGGCTGTCCGGGGCTTCAGTGTCCTCTGTGGGCACCTTCTTCCCGTCGATGTAGGTGCCGGTGGAATCCTGTGTGACCGTGACGCCGGAGAGATCCTTCTTCCCAGTCTTCCCCAGCAGGGTTTCCAGGTCGATCTTCTTCCCGTTGATGTAGGTGCCAGTGGAATCCTGGCGGATGCTCATATCCCCCGCTTGGAGGTTGACCTGGGACCCCCCAAACTTCGGTGGCTTCGGTGGCTTCGGAGCCTTCGGTGCCTTCGGTGCCCTCAATCTCTGAAGATTCACCTTTGGGCAGCTGCGTTCCGCCACAGGCTTCACGGACACAGGAGGGGCAGAGCCACCCCGTACTATGATGGTGGTGGCCTTCTTCCGGCCACTGTCGAAGTCGAAGGTAGCAAGAGAATCCCAGAGCCCATCCTTGTCTTTCACATGGGGGCACAAGAGCTGGAGGACCCTGGTTCTGCCGTTGTCAAAATCCATGTGGCGAAGTAGCTGGACGACAACGGAGGCAGAGAGGGGGTGGTTTCCAGCTGTCCACTGATGGGCGATGTCCACACGACCATCGTCGAAATCTGCTGCCCTGAACGCTACAAGGAGTCCACTGCCTTGGGCGGGCCCTATCATTCTCCTACCCTCCGGGTCAGACCCGCATACTTCTCAGGACTGATCAGAACAGCCACAGGCTTCCCGTAGCGGGTGATGGTCACTTCCGCCCCTTGGGAGATGAGGTCGATGTAGTGGTTGAGCTTCTTCCGAAGATCGGTGATGGTCACCGTGATCTTGAGGGGGGTGGTCATTGCAGCCTCCGGCTGGCTTCCAGGGCTTCCTCATGGGAGGAGCCGATGATGCGGTACAGATCGTCAGGGTGCAGACCTATATCTACCCGTGTGCCACCCGAGATGTGCCACTGCTCCACCTGCATATGGCAGGTGGTCTCACAGACCGTGATGCCGTTCTCGGGAACGTAGCCCCCGTTGGGCATCTGTTTCCGGTCAGTGATGTGGTGGGCGTTGAGCCTTTTGAGGAAAGGATCCGCGTCTTCGGGACGCCACTGTCGCCCACAGACCTGGCAGGCGAAGCCGTCCCTCTGGAACACCTGTTCCCGAAACGCTGCTCGTACCTGTTGCTTATGGGCCTTGGCCATGATCTACTCCAGCATATCCCACTACGCAGTCGGAGGGGAGTTCTGACCCTCTGCCCTCATTCGCAGGTAGCTGTCCCGGTGCTGGATGTAGCCCTTCATCTTCTTCAGCCACCAGCTTGGACATGATCCCCTGGGGCTTCCAGCCAGCCTTCAGGGCTTTCTCGTAGAAGGCGATCCAGTCAGGCATCAACCCTCTGTCCTGGTAGCCCGAGAGGACAAAGGACAAAGGGACACCGTGTGTGTCCACCATCTCGAAAACACCAGCCACGACCTTCTGATCATCCGAGGTCATGCCAGAGACTTTCAGTAGCGGTTCTTGGTTTCAGCGTCGTTTTCGAGCCATAGGACACCTCTAAGAAAGGGTGCCCCTGGGCCGAAGCGAGGTGGGGGGACACCTGTGCTTCGGTCCCAGGGGCTGGGTGCGATTACGACCCACCGCCGGAAAGGGGGAGGACCAGGGGCGGGGAACCGCGACCCATGTACCTATCTACGCAGGACTCTACAGAAAGGAACCCCCTTTCTGCAAATTTCTTTTCCAAGAAGGGCAGAAACCCCCACACCGGGCCCTGGCATGGGGGTTTCCTATCTTCCAGCAGGCGGTACTCTCTTCCGCGATATCCCGGGTTATGGCCGGGCGGCTCTTACAGCTCTGGATGGAGGGCTACCTCTACCCAGACTCGAATGTACGTCCATAGAGGTACATCTAACTGATCCCCTTGCGGGGCCTTGCTTTCTGCTTTCAGAATTTGGAGTCGGCGGGAGTCGAACCCGCGTCCAAAACGCAATTAGTTTCACAGCTTTCGTCGCCTTGACTCATTCACAGAGTCATCGTGGGTTCATCCCCGTTTTCACGGGGTTTTGCCTTGTTGACCTATTCCCAGGCCGGGTAGCTTCAGGGCTCCCCCCTGTGGGGGAGACTCCACCAAGAGATCACGAAGCGACCTCTCTTGGCTGTCGGATCGATCAAATAGAACTGCGAGCGGAGTTCGAATCAGACTCCATCCCACAGTCCCCTGGACTCACATGGTTCCAGGACTGACAGCTGCTTACGCAGCCATCCGCATGGGGGTGTTGTTGGCGTTTGCTTTCAACGAGCCCGTTCAGGTGGTGCTCATACCTTGCGACGCCCGATCTACCTCAAACGCCCTGTCGAAACCGTTTCGACCCCAGATTTTCAAAGAAGGTGGTACTGGCGGCTCCGTACCTTGGTCCCAAATCTTCGGAAAGCACCGCCTGACTTTCCTACTCCACACTAAAGCAGTGGCCTGCCGGGCTGCACCCCATCAAAACCGGCACCCTCACCCTCGTGCAGGGGGTGGGGTCCTGTCCTCCTAGAAAAACACACCATCATGGGAGAACTTGGTGCCCTCGTGTCAGGGCATTTTCCCCGACCGGCCCTGGTAGACGGTCCCCAACCTGAACTTGCCTAGCGTGAGCTGGGCAGTCTCCCTGTTGGGTCTGGTCGTAGCCAGCGTGGGGAAAGGATCAAAGAGCAGTCTCCCCTATGCTACGCAGAGGGGAGGGGTTTGACAACCCCCTGGGGGATCATTCTTCTTCGGAGCCAGCTGCGGTGTCGTTCTCGGACTCGGAGATGACCACCGCAGGATCCGGGACATCGAAGCGGGCCACGACCTTGGTGGGGGGCACTAACAGCTCCATGCCGCACACCTTGCACTTCACAGCGAGCCCGTAGCGGCCATGGTCAGTTCGGATACCCCAGCTGTAGTCACGCTTTTCACAGGAGCAGAGATGAGCAGACATGTGGATGGTGATTCGCTGGAACATGCTCTGACTCTACCCTCGAAACGGTCAGGGGTGACCCCCCTGTCAGACCCCAGGGATGCGAGCTACCTGTGTCCAGAAAGCGTATGCCTTGGCCAACAGGTCTGCCATGTCCTCGAAAGAGGGTGGTTTGATCATGTAGGCATTCGCGCCGATGGCGTAGGATTTGATGATGTCCGTCTCGGTCTTGGATGTGGTCATGATCGTGACGGGGATGTGTCTCAGAAGGGGATCCTTTCGGATCTGTTCCAGAGCCCAGAACCCATCCCGACGAGGCATCCTCAGATCGAGCATGATCATGTGTGGGAGTGGGCCCGCTGTCTGCAGGTACTCCAAGAGGGCCTCACCATCCAATACCCGATGCCACCGCACCCCAGAGCAGTGCCCTACGGCCTCCTCCAGCAGCATCCAGTCTTCATCATCGTCTTCCGCGAACAACAGGTGGAGTTCTTCAGCCATCAGCAGCCTCTACAACAGGTAGTTTTACATGGAAGGAGGCTCCCTCACCAGGGACTCCCACAGCAATGACGTTCCCACCGTACCGGCGTGCAATGCGCCTAACCAGGGCGAGCCCCATGCCTGTTCCGGGATACTCGAACCTGGAATGCAAACGGGAGAACACCCCGAAGATTTCTTCTGCGAACTGGGGCTCGAAGCCGATCCCATTGTCAGCCACGATGATTTCCACTTGGTGGTCCTCCTCGTGCATGACGGTGGTGATTGTGACATGGGCTGGGCGGTCTGGGTGGATGAATTTGAGTGCGTTGGTGATCAGATTGTTGAACATCTGATGGATAGGTACCTTCTCTGCCCACACCAGAGGGAGTTCCCCGTACTCCAAGGTGGCTTCCTTGTCATAGACCACCACAGAGAGGGATTCCCAGATGTCCTCCACGATGGCAACCATATCTACAGAGGTGACGGAGGTCCCCTCGTTCTTGCCTGCCCTGGAGTATGCCAAGAGATCCATGACCAGGGAGTCCATACGGCGGGTGGCGTTGATCATGATGTCCAGGTAGGTCTCAGCCTTCCCACAGGTGTTGTTGGTTTTCTCTTGGAAGGGGCACTCTTTGACCGTGCTCTTGAAGCGCTCACCGAAGGCCACGATTTTGTTCAGGGGCTCTCGGAGATCATGTGAGGCCACGTAGGCAAAGCGCTCCAGCTCCTCGTTGGCCTCCATGAGCTGCTGGTTCAGCACCTCCAGGCTTCTGCGGTGGGTGACCTCCTTCGTGATGTCGCTGTACACAGTCACCAATTCACCGGAGGGGAGCTTGAACACCTCGTTGTGTCTCCACCCCTCCGTATGGTCATCCGCATAGTAGGACTCGGGGAGGCTTTCTGGTTGTCCTGTTTTCCAGACTCTCCGCAGAACATCCAGAATCCCAAAATCCTCTGCCCCTGGGAAACACTGCGTCAGCCTCTTCCCCACCAGCTCTTGTAGGGGCAGACCCTCGATGGCCTCTGTCGCCTGGTTCACCTCCAAGATTATGAAGTCCTCACCATCGTCCACAGCATCGTACATGACGACACCGCTGGATATGGACTGCAAAATCCCCTCCAGCCGAGCAGCCTGGGCAGCTAGGCTGTGCAACATCTGAATTCTGCAGAGAGCCGTTGCACAAGGGGTGGCGAGAGCACCTAGGATGTTCAAATCCTGCTGCGTGTAGTCCACAGGGGCATTGCCCAAGCAGATGGAGCCGAACACCACACCCTGTTTCTTCAAGGGGTAGGACACCAAGCGTGTGATAGGGGGGTGCCCCTCTGGGAGACCCCTCCAGGAGGGGTGGTTTGTGGGGTCGTTGGTGATGAGTGGTTCCCCTGTTCGGTAGGGCACTCCCCACAACCCTCTGATGGGCAGGTTCTGTAGAGCCGAGACATCCCCGTGCTCCAACATGGCACAGGCATCCCATGCGAGAGGGCTCATGGCCAGGGAGTCAAAATTCCCCTTGTCATTGAGTATCCCTACCCAGCCCATAGGGCTGTCAGTGAGAGTCATGGCTACCTGCAAACAGGTATGGGCAATCTCGGCGGGGTCCTCACACTCCACAGTGCTGTGGAGGATTTGGATGATCCCCTCCAGAACCCGGATGCGATGAGCATCGGGGAGGCTTCCCAAGAAATGTAGCATCAGAGGAGCCTTTGGTGTTCTGTCCAAGTGCTGTGCGAGGCCACGACCTCTTTCAAGCCCACAAGCTTGCCCACATCCGTCACCTGCAAGAGCAGGGCAAGAACGATCAGAGTTACGAGGACTGCCCCGAACAGGATACCTGCGGTGGCACGGTGCTCATCCACCCAGGTCAAACCCCACTTCAGCTTGTCCTTGTCCTTGACCTCTTTCGTCAAGTCCTGCACAGAGGTGGAGACGGTCTCACACCGTGCATCACAGCGACCCTCCAGGGATTTCAGCTTGGTCTTGAAGTCGCCCCGCATCCCTTCGATGGCGTTCTTGGTCTCGGTCTGGCCATTTACAGAGGCACGGGTCAGCGTGACCAGCTCTTGCATCATCATCCCCATGCCGGGGCTGCCGCCGTTAGCCTGCTGCCTCTCATGGAGCCCGATGGCATAGAGGCAAGTGCGTTCCAGAAGGTCAGCTGTGAAGGTGCCTTTCTCCAGGTACTCCGCCACACCATCGGCCATGGCCATGGCTTGAAGTTCCCGATCCCCATGGTTGGTCACGAGGATGACGGGGATGCGGTAATACTTGGCCTCCAAGTCCCTCTTGAAGTCCAGTCCCGTTGTGGGGATGGCATGGGCGTCCAGCTTCCAGTCCACGATGAGCACATCGTACTGGGGGCCTTCCTTCAACTTGGCCATGGCGGCGGAAGGGCTATAGGCAGCGTCCACGATGAACGTGGCTCTCTTGGATTCCCCCAAGAGAGCCGACACAAGTACACAGTCATCCTGGTCGTCATCTACTACAAGAACACGGACAGTTGCAGGTCCTACGGGCATGGGCCCTCCAAAGGCAGCACGGAGTCACCTAGGAGGTGGAATAGAGAACCTAACGGGTTCCTGGCTCTATTCCTAAAATACTATGTGCCCGATGTGGGCCCGTGTTCTACAGGCCAGCCTTGGAAACCATGGGATCAATCAGCATAAACATCTGCCGACCCTCCATTTTGGGTGCCTGGGCGACCTTCCCCACATCCTGTACGGAATCGAACAACTTCTGACATTGCTCAGCCCCGATGTCCCGGTGGGCGTGCTCGCGGCCGCGGAATCGCACGGTGATCTTGACCTTGTCCCCTGACTCCAGGAACCTGCGAGCGTGCCTGCTCTTGACCTGCAAGTCGTGGTCGTCGGTCTTGGGGCGGAGCTTGACCTCCTTCAACTGCACCTGCACCTGCTTCCGCTGCTTCTTCTTCTGCTCGTACTTGATCTTGCCATAGTCCCCCAGCTTGCAAACAGGGGGAGAGGCGGTTGGGGACACCTCGATCAGGTCGTAGCCCCGCTCCTCAGCCAAGGCCACAGCATCGAGGGTCAGGAACTCTCCCAGCCGATGACCATCTTCTGCGATGAGCATGACGCGGGTGGAGCGAATCTGGTTGTTGGTACGAAGGCCATCCTTCTTGGGGGCTGCCTGATCAAAACGACGGGCCAATCTCTGTCTCCTTCTTGAGGGGAAATACTCTCGGACATTAACCCTTACGCAGTTCTATGGGAAAACCACCGACCTAAAGGCCCTCTATTTGGTAGGAGCGCACATTCAGGGGGCCTTCCATTGACCACTCAGCCTGGAATACCAGCTCCGTGACCACCAAATTGCTCTCCTGCACTCGTGGGAAGATGTTGGCCAAGTAGGAGTAGGTGCCTGTGTCCTCCTTGGAGCCCAGGACGTAGAGGACACCAGCTGGGATGGTCAGAGACGTGAGAAGGAGCTTCTCCCCATACATGCCGAACATGCCTGTCAGAAGCTGGGTGCGTGAACACTCCTCATCCACGTCCTCCAGGGCACACACCTTGCGTATCTGTGCATAGGTGAGGGCGTTCATCAGGATGACACCGGGCTCCTTCCCCACAGTATCCCCTACATCCTCCATGCGGACAGGGACAGGTGTCGTCAGGTCACAGGCTGCGATGAGGTGGGCATTCATCTGCCGATAGAGAGCGTTCGCTGCCTGGATAAATAGATTTTCAACAAGGATGTGATCTACGTCCTCGGGCATCACGACCACACATTGGGTCAAGACCTTGTTGGGACCCAGCTCCCCTTCCACCATGACCTTCGGCCCCAGGAGCATGTACTTCAGCCGCTGCTGCATCGAGCCCACCATAGAGCGGGCTACGTGAGCCCAGCCTTTTGTGGCTACGGCATCCAGAGCCATCAAGGTGTAGTGGCACCACTCCTGGGCCAGTGTCCATGCAGGACGCCCCCAGGAGCGGCACAGGTCGTGTACAGGCCACTCCGGGACATCCAGCACCACCCTGTCCAGGAGCCCTCCATAGTAGAGGAGGTTCAGAGCATCCCGTTGTCGGTAGATGTCCGTGATCCCTTCTCCTGTCGGGGTCTTTAGCATCTCGTACATGGCCGGGACATCGGTATCCACGAGCCCTGCCAAGACACAGGCGACACAATCCCCACCGGGATTGATCCGAGGTTTTGGCTGTGGGACAGCTCTGCGGGGCAGCACTACGAGGGGACGCGACATGAAATCTCCTGGGTGGCGTCCAATACCCTATCTATAATCTCACATAGAGTGAACCGGAGGTTACCCATGCCCTACATTCTCTCCAAGCGGAGTGACTTCGATCCTGGCACTCTCTACATCCAGGATCTGCGCCCCAACACCAGCCAGATGAACATCTACCGTCAGGTAGGTCAGACCGGCTACGAGCGTGATCCTGCTACTGCAGCGGTCACGACCCAGAACGTGGGTGGTGTCATCACCACCACCTCTGCAGGCATCGGCATCGATGCGTGGCAGCTGGTAAGCGCCAGCTCCGGCAGCGGTGCGGCAGCCAAAGGCACCATCGTCACGGCTCCTGTCGCATCCCTGCTGGACGGTGAGACTATCACCATCACGGACGGCACCACCTCCAAGGTGTTTGAGTTCATGGTCACCGCCGGTGTGGAAATCACTCCCGGTAACGTCCTTCTGGACGTGACCGCTGCTGTCACTGCCACGGACGTGCGGGATGTGCTCATCGCCGCCATCAACGCGGAGGCCCTCTACAACATCACCGCTGCTATCGGTGCTGCTGCCATTGTGGCTCTGACCAACACGGATGAGAACATCCTGGCAGCCCTCCGCAACGTGGTCATCACGGACACCGTAGCGGCAGCGAATGTTCAGGCAACGGCTACCGCCACTTCGGTGAATGCGCCTATCAGCCAGCCCGGCACCACGGAAGCCACTGGCACCATGACCGTTGTGAACTCCCCCCTCTCCAATGCTGGTGCGGGTGACCTCCTGACCATCAATGGGCAGCCGTTGATTGCTGCTGCCGGTGCCCGTACCCCTGGTGCCAACGACTTCAATGGTGCAGCGGGCACCCAGGCTGCCATCGCTACTGACATGATCGCTGCCATCAACGATCCAGCCAATGCCTTTGTTGCCATCGCAACGGCAGCAACGGGTGGTGCTGGTATCGTCGCCCTGACTGCTGTTCCTCTGGGTGTGGCTGGTAACGCAATCACCCTCACCAAGACCCTGACAACTCCCGCTGATGTTGTGCTGTCCGGTGCCAACCTCGCAGGTGGTGCAGATGCTGACTTCATCACCATCGGTGGTCAGATTCTGGTCTCCGTCAACGGTGCTCGTACCCCTGGTGCCAACGACTTCGATGGCTCTACTGTCGGTGCTGCCGCGATGGAGGCAGAGATCATCGCAGCCATCAACGATGCTACCAACGGCTTCGCTGCCATCGCAACGGCAGCAACGGGTGGTGCTGGTATCGTGGCTTTGACCTCTGTCCCCGTGGGTACTTTGGGTAACGCAATCACCCTGACCAAGACCCTGGCAACTGCTGCTGACATCGTGATCTCTGGTGCCAACTTCGCAGGTGGTACGGACGGGGTCGCAGTCACCGGAATGGCTGGTGCAACGGCTTCCACCGCTCTCACTGCTGCCCAGGCTACAACCAACACGACAGCAGTGATGGCCCTCATGAACTACAACGCCGTTGGTACCGCAGGTGCTATGAACCTTGCTGCCATCAACGGGGCCATGGTCACGGGAAGCATCACGGAATCCCAGCTCAGCGACTTCCTGGACATCCTGGCTGGCCGCGACTACACGGTGCCCGCTGGTACCCAGATTCAGGCAGCCGCTGTGTGGACTGTTGTGGGCACTTCCGGATTTGACGACGCCAATGGCCCCATCCGCAGCTACTACGACACCACCGCTTTCCGCATCTCCTGGGAAGAGGGTGTGTTGTTCCAGCTCCGGCAGGACACCTACTCCTTCGGTGGGACCGTGATGGCAGCAGTCGCAGTCTACAACGACGACGGCAGCCTCTACACCTAGTCCCTGACCCCGGTTCACAGCAGGCCCACCTCCTTCGCGGGGGGTGGGCTTTGCTGTCTCAGAGCTGGATGCGCGTGTGGTTCAAGATCAGCCACTGCTCGAAAGCAATGGAGGCTTCTGCCACATCCGACAACACCAGGTCGCGGTGACGGAAGAAGAAACTTCGCACCCCCCGGTCGATCTGGGCATCCACCAACAGCGCATACTCCTTCGGGGTGCTGGGGGCAGCACTCTGCAGGGACTGGATGGAGGCACGGGCCCCACCCACCATGACTTCAGCACGGGCCTTGACCTCGGAGGCGTACTCCAACAGTTCCTCGTCCAGGAACATCTGGAGATCATCCAGATTGCCTGTGAAGAACGCTTCCTTGACCTTCTTGCGGGCCAGCTTCCTACCGTCCTCTGTGAAGCCCCGCACAAACAGACGCTGCTTGTAGCGGGTGTTCTTGAGCTTGGCTACGGGCACCATGCCGTCATAGATGACAAAGCCCTCGGGCCAGTCTCCCAAGGAAGCATCGCGGCACCTTCCCTCCACATAGAGGATGGCATCCTCCTGGGAAGTGATGCCTGCCTCGGACAGAGACACCCGTTCCGGAAAACGCATACCAGGAACCAGCACGAAGTGGTCGACCACCTCTTCCAAGGTCATGTAGGTTCCCGTGGCGTTGTTCCGAACACCCAGGAAGAGCACCACGTCCTCTGGATACTCCGTGATGATGCGGTTCTTCTCGGAGCACAGCTCGAACAGGTAGGTGTACTCATCCTCCATCATGCTGAGGGGGGTGGGAGTCACCACCTCGATAAACACCTCTTCCAGAGTCTGATCTGCACGAACACTGGGGACCAGTGAAGTTTGCGCTGTCTGCGCGATCTCTGTCGTGATGGTGTTGGTGGTGCTCACCCTCCAAGCATCGGCGGATTCGTCCCGCCACACCATGATGAGAGTTCCATCAGCCTTCTCGGAGAGATCCAGTCGAGAAAGGGCCTTTGCGAAAGCCTTGGGATTGAACACGGGGCTGTACCCCTCGTCCATGTTGAAGAACTTATCGAAGGGGCGGCAGACGATCACCCACCCGTTCTCCGCAGTGAAGCGGAGAATGATGCCCCGGCACTCATGGGTGAGGGGGAACTGGAACTTGGCAGTGATCTGGCCATACCGGAATTGATACAGATCCCCCTCTTGGCGGATCCGCACCCCGTACTTCTCTGCAAACTGGGCATGCAGTTCAGGTGTGGGCCCCTGGGGGTAGTTCTCACACAGATGTTCTAGGAGTGCGCTCATGATTCCTCTCCGATGTTTTCCAGTGCGTCCCGGATGTATGCCTTTCCCTGACGGCGTCGGGCAGATCCGGTGCCCCTTTTGATGCCCTTGCGATGACGGGCAGCGCCGTGGATGCCACAGCAGAAGCACATGCACCAGTCGTGGATCACGTCGGAGCTGGAGCTTTTTGGAAGCGTTCCACCCATCCCAGCGGGATTGCGCTTCACCTTCTTCACGGCATCTCTTGCACTCATGGGGCACCTCTGATGACTACTACGCAGACACCGTACATTCTCTACCTTGAAAACCCTCGCTCAGCCCAGGAAAGTCACTCACAAGGGAACGCGAAGATCGCGTCGTGGAATATCCTGTAGGTGAGCGGGAGCCCCACCAGGCGGGGTAGAACCTGAGAGGGCTCCTCACCTGTGCCCCCATCCTCTTCCGAGCAGTACACAATCCAGCAGTCGGCACCGTGTTGCTGGGTATTGGGGTTGTAGGCACTCGTCTTGATCACGGTGCAGCTGGTCATCTTTTCCAGGTCAGCCTTCATCAGGACTGCCTTTTGTTGGAGGCGTACTGGAGAGCATCCTTCCAACCCTCCTCAGTTGCAGGGAACCGGGCCACAGGAGACGGGGCCACACGGAGCCCCTCCAGTGCTTTCTCTCGGAAGTGCGGGTCAATCTGCTTCCAGAGGATCGCATCCTTCAGGGTGCAGTTGGGGAACACAATGACCTTCACACCCTCGAATGTGCAGCGCGGACAGGAGGGGTACTCCACCTTCAGGACCAGGTGCGTGCCTCTCTCATCAGCATCGAGGATGGTGTACTCCCTGTTGTCGGGATCCTTGTGCTGGAGAGGATCACCAGGGTTCGTGGGGTTGCCGATCACCCACCGCTGGTAGTCCCTCATGGCCTTGTTCCGCAGGAAATCGGGGTGGTTGCCGGAAGAGCAGTTGGGGTCACCAGGCTTGTGTCTACAGGTCATTGGTAGGTCTCCGTGTCTGCTATTCGGCGGTGCATGCTCTCACGAGCCTCCCGTTCTGCTTGCCGACGTGCTTCTCTCCCATGGAGGGGGCACTCATTGTCCACAGTGTGGCCTCCCAGTTGTCCCCAGCGGTCTGGATCACCCAAGGGCTCTGGCCTCTTGTGTGCCCGGTGTGGGGCCCACACCGCCATGTAGAACGATGTGCTTCATAGCCCCGCCTTTCGGTAGCCCGCACGCCGAGCTGCTTCCTCTGTACGGAAGCACCGCTCGGGGTTCGTGGCGCTGTAATACTCCTGACCCGGCATGTGGTAGATCATGGAGCCCTTGTTCCCCTTGATGGGGTGCATAGGAGGGCAGTTGGTCCCACGGGGGAACGTGGAGGTGTGCATGGTGGCACACCCGCACAGGAACAGTGTGAGGACGAGTAGCTTCTTCATGCTTTCCCTCTACCCCCACAGGAGGGACCCTTCACCCCCCTGCGGTAGAGTGGGGGCATGCACAGACGAACCCCCATGGTCATCATCCTGATCGACGCCTTCTTTGCAGAGAAGGAGGTGGATGAGAAGAAGCTCCTGCGGAGGCTCCGTAGGAAAGTCTTTCTCCGAAGGTGCTGGCGAAGGCTCCGGGGGAGGGACCCCGACGAGATTGAATTCTGATTTTAAGTCTATGGGGCTGTCTCTGGTAGACAGACTCCCAGGTGTTCCATGGTAGAACACACAGCCTCTGAACGAGTAGCGCCACGCAGGGCTTCTACAAGGGTGCTCACCGAGGACCCCTGCTAGGTTTGGGGGGCTTCTCGTTGGGGATGATGTCGCTCACCATCCGCATGTTCCCACAGAGGGGGCAGATCACTACACCTCGCTGTCCCCCTCTTCGGGGTTGGGGTCCAGCATGGCGGGAATCTCCCAGTGGAACAGCCGCAGGGCTCCACACTTCGGGCAGGCGTACAGGGAGACTTCTTCTACACCATCCGACCCGTAGCCGGAATCCGATGTCTGGGCGAAGAAGGAGCCCCTGATGCTGATGAAGGGCTCGTTGTCCAAATCCCTGTAGGAGTCCTCACCGTGATCGATGTGGATGTACTTGCAGGTAGGACACTGCTCTTTTCGGGGTTCCATGGGAGATCTCCTCGTTGGAGTCTGCTACGCAGTTGTGCCCGAAAATGAATGGCGGAGGTGGTAGGAATCGAACCTACGGGCGTGTGAGATCCACAAGGTGTCCCCTTGGAGGAGGACGAGTAGCGGAGCTGGGAAGCTTGGGGCTTCGGAGTACAAATCCGAATGCTGCACCAGCAGCGCACCCCCCCAGAAAACTGTATGGTTGTTATATGAGCGGGAAACGAGACTCGAACTCGCGACAGCCAGCTTGGGAAGCTGGTGCTCTACCAACTGAGCTATTCCCGCAAAAAAAAGGGTTTTACCCACCCGAGTTGAGACGCTGTTTATTAGCTGCCGTGTCCTGTCCACTAGACGACATCTCCATGATGGAGGAGAGGATGGGATTCGAACCCATGTAACGGGCGTGGAATGCATCGCTTGTGAGCATGTCGGGGTGGATGGGTAAATGGAGCAGGAGACCGGACTCGAACCGGCGACAAACAGCTTGGAAGGCTGCCATTCTACCAACTGAATTACTCCTGCAGGGAGTAAAAGGGTCAATGAACACCCAGGGTGGCTCTGATGGGATCCCTTCTGTCGGGAGACCCGCACCCCCATCCGCCACGTCAAGGTGCGACAGCTCCTTGGTCGTGGTCGAGGCCACCGTGATTGGTTTCCACACTCGATGCCATGTCGTGAAGGGGGATTTGAACACCCATCCCTACAAGGGACCACGATAATTCGTCGTGGACTGCATACCAGTACAGCTACTTCCGGTTCATGGCGAGCCTGGGTATTCAAAGACACCCCTGCTACGCAGAAGCAGGTGGAAATCAACCCACTGTGATGGTGGAACAAATCGGACTCGAACCGATGACCTCCGTGTGGTTCACGGCGCTCTCTCCGCTCCCGGTCTCGGTGTGCACCCCTACTACCAGAAGCCCCGTTTGGGCTGAGCTATCGTCCCAAGGTACCCCGTCCCTGACTATCATCCTGTCGACCACTGCCGAAACACGGGGTCACGGTTCACAGGGTTCTTTGGCAGAATGACAGCGCCCAGGAGGCATCGCAGCCGCCTTACATTCCTGGACTTCTCCTTCGCGTGGCAAGATACGGCATGACCCTTGCGTCGGAGCGATGGTGGAACTGACGGGGATCGAACCCGTAGCCTCCGCGTTGCGAACGCGGTGCTCTACCAGCTGAGCTACAGCCCCACATGGAGGAATGGAGCGGGAGACGAGACTCGAACTCGCGACAGCCAGCATGGCAAGCTGGTGCTCTACCAACTGAGCTACTCCCGCAGTGGTAGATTTATTGATTCTCTTGTAAACGCAAACGCCACTTGCTGCGTTTATAGGGTGTACACCGACCCTTATAGGGTGTACACCGACCCTGGCATCCACATGCACAAGATCTTCGCCTTCTACAGCCTGTACAACATCTTCGTGGCACTCATCCTGCTCTTCACTCCGGAGACTCCCTGCGGAATCATCCTGAAATGGTACAGCGCCTGGTGCCTGGGGCTGATGAGCCTTGCAGTCCTCACGCTGGCTTTGCATCGTTGGGCAGTAGCCATCCTGGGTGACAATCTCACCCGGGATGAGGATGATGGTGGGCCTGCCCAGATTTGAACTGGGGACTTCTTCCATGTCACGGAAACACTCTTCCAGCTGAGTTACAGGCCCGCAATGGCTGCCATGACAGGACTCGAACCTGCACCATCCGACTTAACAGGCCGGCGCTAGGACCATTTCAGCTTCATGGCAATAGAAGCCACTATGAGAACCCTGTGGCAAGGGCATGGCTTTCAACCATGTGCCGCTGGACATTACCAGCCTTCTCAGACAACGACCTCTCACTGGCCGGTTCCGATGATGGTGGAGACGATGGGGTTCGAACCCACGACCCCCTGCGTGCAAGGCAGGTGCTCTCCCAACTGAGCTACGCCCCCGAAGGGTTGAAAAGGTGAGGTGTCCTGCATCACAGCCTTTCGGCTCCGCGGTGTCACCTCGTACTCTGCCTTTCCGCTCAGAGGTCATACCCAGACCGGGGGCTTTCTTCATCCACGACACCTAGCAAGGTGCAAGAGATTTCGTGCAG
>Ga0208904_1000357_pt1 | contig 39661 bp, 46 predicted proteins | sample AntAceMetag02UKB_FD_184774 | JGI IMG/M metagenome (GOLD analysis project Ga0208904, IMG submission 184774) | Saline lake microbial communities from Ace Lake, Antarctica - Antarctic Ace Lake Metagenome 02UKB (SPAdes) (version 2) | ecosystem: Environmental > Aquatic > Non-marine Saline and...
CTTCCAAGATCACGACATCCTCTTCCTCGGATACAATATTCCCGAAGAACACACCCTTTCTGTCTTTGTCTGTCGTCACTACTACCCATTGTTCGTTTCGCTGCTTTTCCATTGGTTCACCTCGTTTGTTATAGGATTTCAATTTCCGCATAACTACATGTTATCTTGCTAAATACCCAGCCTGCGACATCCATCTGCGAAGATGAAAAGCTGGCTTGGATCGTCATAAACAATGTATGCTTGGCCTTTGTAGGCATACACGTAAGGTGTCCATTTTGCCGCTATATCGGCTAGGGGCTCAGTAACAAAAAATGCTAAATTACCCTTTTCTAATCCATTGCGTAATAGTGATAGATTCTGCTCAAATCTTGATGGTTTAGGTTTGATGTAATCTTGTGTCTTAGATGTGGTAGTCGAACTTAGCAGGAAGGTTGTAGACGCAACCACCGCAGCAATTAGAGGCAACATAACAGCAATAATGTTTAATCTAGACATTTCAATCCTCTCTGATAACAATCCGATGCATCGAGTCCTCCTGCGTCGGCTCGTGAGCTAGGGCGTTAATCAACAACATCAATAACAATATTGGGGTCATGATACAATGCTTCGTGTACCCAAAACGCAAGCGTCAAACGGGATAGCCCGCCACGATGCGGAGCGATAGGCCTGGACGCGTAGGTAGCGTAGTACTTGCCGGTAGCTAGAGGGGTGAATGTGAACGCCAAAACGTTGGGCTCGGTCGTGTCCCAGGTAAACCCGGCAGGCGCGGTCAGTGGATCATACTGAACAACAATACCCGCTTGCCTCTCAGTGTCCCTGCCGTCGATTGCCTGTCCGAGTACCAACTCAATGGCGTAGACTTCACCTTCGACCTGACTCGCATCAACCCAGCCAGGAGGGCCAGGCAGTAAAACGAAAAAAGTTCCGACAGCAGCAGAACACGCAACAAACACAATTAGTATGAACATCAATTTTCTCATCTGTCTAGCTCCAGCCTTTCTTGTAGTTCTGATTCCCGGTCAATAAGTGCAGCGGCAGTGGGGGTCAGACCCTCGGCAATCATGTTGGTCAGACACAAACATAGATCGTCTTTTCCTGTAAATTGAGTGCCGCAGTAAATGCACAGCATGGGTTGCCTGACTGTTATCTCGGCTCTTGTTAGCATGGTGACTCCCTGTTATGTTCTGTGCGTATACAGTCCCCCAAGAATGCAATTAATGAGGCTTGTTTCATTCCTACCGCCCATGTTGGCTTCATTTCCCAGAGACCCTTTCATTAACTGCACCCTGTTACAAACAACGTCTTTGTCACCCGGACCACTGGCAGTTAGTATTTTCTGCGCGATCAGTTTCGCTAATTTTGCGTTGTGCATATGTACCCTTTCTGATAAGAAAAACAGCAGCCCGCTATGCAATACACATCAACGGGCTGCCTGAGGTGAACCACCGTCGTGCAACGGAGGAACTTCTAATAGTGGCCTGATTATAGCTCAGGCGGGCTTTGCCGGCTTACTATCGGTCCACCGGCATCTTCCAGGCTGAATCGTTTACGTTCACCTCATATTAAAATGTCAAAGATGGGCCTCCGTGCCCTGCCATCCGTGGCTGGCCATCCGTGAAAGGTCAAAACGCGGCGTAGACGTATAGAGTGATAGGGAGAGAGGGAGAGAACGACGCACGCCGCTTAGCAGGTTTAATTGTGATTTTGACTGTCCCATATTTAAGTCCACCTCATGAACAAATACTGCACTCAAACTACCACGGATTTTTCATACGTCAACGCTTATTTTTGAGAATGCCCAAAATGGAAGACGTACCGCCGTTTATGGCAGCCGCCTGCGTATACGCTGATAGATGCGTTTTCGCTGGGGATCGTTTGTGGTTTTCTCCAGTGCTTCATAATCAGTTTGAAGTTGCGTCGCCACCTTATTGAATCGGGTCCGCATAGCTCTTTCCTTGGGCGTGATCTTCTTGGAGGCGAACTTTCTATTGAGCGTGTCCCTGGCCTTGTAGAACTTGGTGAGCTGGTCTCTGGGTGAATTGGGTTCTCGCATGAACAGTGTACCGAACACAGGTATATCGCTGTAATTCCGTGACCCCTGCTGTGAGCCGGAAATCATCCCCCAACCCCTGGCGAACCTACGGAACAAACCGCCCGAGTAACTATCAATCAGATACTCAGTGCGGGATGGTGACATATTCAGGGCCCTGCCGATTGCTTTCATAGTATCCGTGGTGTACCTGCCGTACTGATCCTCGTCAAGCAAGTGCATTGTGCCAGGCGGAACGATAGGCCGGCCTGCCCAGTCCTTATTCCGCATAACGTCTACCACAGGCCCAGCCAGTGCCATGCCCGTAATGATATTGCGAGAGCCGAACGGATTGGACTGGTCGAGCATTTCAACCAGATCATCCGGCAAGGATGTCGGATCTTTCCGGTATGCCGCATCGACTGCGGCAACAGGCAGAGAGGCAAAGACGTGGCCCACCTGGAACGGCACCGGCAGGCGCACAACCGTATCAGTTCCGGGCGCTCTAAAGTGCATGTAGTTTACCCGCTCGAAGTCTGCCATGTTCTTCCACCAGTCCTCATCACGATAGGCATACCACAGGCCGAGTGCTGGGATGGTCAAAGTCCCTATGGCCATAGCCGCCGCACGTCCCCGCGTCTTGGGATCTGCAAAGGTACGGAATATTTTCTGTGGGCCCTGGATATTGGCATTGTAGAACGGGAATACCTGATTCAACACCTTGGCAATTTTGCCGTGCCGCGTAAAGTTCGTTGTGACATCCTGGGCAGCATTGAGCGCAAACAAAGAAGCATTAAGTGTCCCCTTACCGAACTTCTCCTCACCGACCTTTAGGGCTGCCTCGAACTCTGCGATCCTCACGCCAGACTCGGTCACACTGAATAGTTCCCGAGCCGCCTGTATTGGGTGTGCTACGGTCTTGATGACGTACTTACCCATTTTTGTACGGTCCAGCAACATCTCGGCACGCAGGTTCTTGGCTGCTACACGGTCGTGCATGAGCTGGCCGGACATTTCGCCACCAAGAGCTTTGAAGTGTCGCGCCGCTTCAGTCCCCCGGATATCTGAAACAACACCCCTGGCTGCTGAGATCGCGCCACCTTTTGCGTGTTCTGCCGTCACCCCAAAGGTCGAAGCATCTCGCACAAAGTTACGAATCAGGCCAAAGCCGGGATTCAATCCTGTTGCTCCCAGTCGTCGTAATCGTGTAGCGCCACCAACTGTAGCGTTTAGCCATGGAGGCAATGAGTATTGATCTAAAGCCATAACGGTCTGGAATACGTCCTTATCGAGCTGAATGAATTCGCGTTTGCCCTCGGCATTGATAATGGGAATGATATTGTCCTTACCCCAGTACTGGGCAGCGTTGGAGTAAACCGTCAACATTTCATCCCATCTTTCTTTGAGTGCTTCAGGATCTACGTCAGGTAGGTCGCCCAGGTCGATCCCAAGCTTATCTTCGATGATTTTAAGAACGTCGCCTTTGATCTGTTCTACGGAGAAATTGGTCGCCGTCCGGGGCGTGGGTACTTTTTCGCCAAACTGATGCCCGCCAGGCTGATTGACTACCTTGGCTATCGCCTGGGCAACCATTGTCTTATGCGCGATCGAGATAAGCCTTTCGGCCTGCGTTAACATGGCCTCTATTGGTTCCATGAACTCTCGGCCACTGCCAGACAAGACATTGATCGGCTTGGAGTGCGTGCGGAATCCCTTTCCGGATCCGCTTGCGATTTTGACTTCACCCCAATCAAAGATCCGTAAGAACGGAATATAAACCGGGTTTAGCGTCCTAATGGTCTTGATTGTATCCTCGCTTATGGCGCCTGCTTCACCCATGTAATCCAACACGCGGCCATTCCATGAAGTTACCTCGTCAAGCACGTCATCGTAAATCTTGGCGGTTTCATCGCTGGTATCTTTGATCACAAACTCGGCATCAGCCTTGGATATGCCAGGGTTCTTGCCCCGCCTTATCAGATCGAGAGCTCGCGTGGCCACAGCGTACTGCACCCATTCTGTGATGTGGTCAATGGGCTTGAATATCTCGGTCAGGCCGGGCCCGGTAGTGTAGCCAGATAGGTTCGTCGTGCTGTGTAGAATGAACTTCCGTGCCACTGCAGGCGCCTTATCAGCATATGCAACGGCCAAGGTGTACGGGTTACGCTCCGGGGGCAGATCAAACAGGCCAGCCGTAATGAGTCGCCGTTTTAGGGGCGCCAGTTCGTCGATAAAGTTTACCTCAGTCCACAGGCTTGCCCGCTCCATGCGTTCGCCTAGCGTTCCCCTGAATGGCTTGCGGTTGATCATGGAAGATATCCGGCCCCTCGCGCCCTGGTGCCTCCATGTGCTGATCATCTGTCGCAACTTGTTCAGATTGCGGTTTGTGTCTGGGTGTTTGGGCAGGAACACATCCTTGAACCATTTGTCCATGTTGGGTGCAATGCTCGCAGTGTCGCCACCTGTTAGGTATTCCCGCATGTACTCGGCCCAACCCTCAGACTTGTAGCCGCCCACGGGCTTGCGGTTGCCGTACAGGGCAACGCCCATATCGAACAGTTCCTTGCCGATCTCGGTGCTGGCTGGGTGCTTGCTGATCCTATCCCCATCGATGTGGTCTATGTGGTGCCCTACCTCATGCGTGGCTGTGGTGATGGAACGGACATCCTGCAACCGGATACTTTTGCCAAACGGATGATACCAGCCAAGTGCATGGGCCATCCTGAACGTTGCCTTGCCGCGGATAGGTATCTGGAATGCACGCTGGGCAAATGCGATGATATCACGCGATGGGACGGGCTTGACGGGGCCGCCGGCGTCCATGGCCACCTTGATCCGGCCACGGTCGATTTCGTTCTGTGATACCACTGTCGAGGGTGAGGACTCATCGCCCAGGTAGGCCGGGCTTTTCTCTCGGGGCCATCTGGCATCGGCCTCTATATCGCTCTGGAAGTCTGCTTGGGGCTCAGTACCAGCCCATGCGTAAACAGGCGTCTTGTCCTGCATGAAGTTTTTGTCAACGATCTTGGCGTTTACCATGCGGCCCAGAACCTCGGCGTTCTCCTTGCTTGCTTCCTTGCTGCCTGTCCACTGCTCGGCCGTCATCCACGTTCGGGCCGGGAGTTTGTTGCCCAGGATGAATAATGGGCTTCTTGACGCAACGTCGTCTGTCCTCAACAGGTCTGCATTGACCAGCATCTGTGCCAACTGTTGGGGAAAGGGCTTACTGCCTGCCGATACACGCACGGGCGTTTTCTGTGCAACGTTGGGTGTCAGTACGGTACTGACTGCATTCACGGGCATGGTTACGGTTTGCGTCTGGCCCTTGGGGCTCCGGGTCAATATGGGCCGTAGTTCATCGCCTTCTGGCAGGAACATCTTGATCTTTGTTTCGCCCCTCGATGCGTGCAGCTCCAGGGCATCTTTGAGGAAATTCGAGTTGACGGCAACTACCTGCTCTGCCCCGTCCTTCACGCCGATCTGCGCTGCGATCCCCGCCTCATGGCCTGCACTGGCAAAGCCTATGGTTCCGTCAGGGTTCTTCATGATGGCGATTGTGGGTATTTCGCCCTTACCGCTCGGCGCGGCTACTGCTGCCTGTCTGACCTGCTGCCAGGTCTTGCGAGTGTTCAACTCGATTCCATCGGCTGCCTTGACCTCGGGAATGATTGCCTTGTAGTCTGGGAAGTTGCCCCGCGTTTCGTCCTTTGCGAGTGTCCGTTGCTTCAGCTCACCCTTCTTGAACGCCGCCGGTTCGTCGTAGAGTCCGTCCGGGCCCCAATCGCCTTTGAGGATGTACGCACGCTGTCCGTCCGTGACGACAAGGTCCTTACCCTTGACCAGGGCCCCGTCAACTGCATACCTGGAGGCCTTTTTAGCCTTGCCCTTACCGAGCCTACTGAACAGGTTCTTGGCTGGTGCAGGATATGACGGGGTAGCGATTGCGGGGGGCTTTCCGGGCTTGGTCTTGGCCAATGGCTTTAGCTTGGCCATTTCGGATGCGACCTTAGCCATCGCCTTCTCATTGCCTGGCAGTGCAAACAGTTGAGCGTCTGGTATGCCGGTGGGGAACTCAACTGCCACAGTATGGTAGGCTTCGTCCACCTTGTCCGCATCTTTGAATGGCTTTGTTGTTAGTTTCGTACTTGGGTCATTCGCCCACGCCTGGTAATCCGTTATGATTTCGTTGGCTTGTTCTCGGGAAAGAGCTGTAACTGTTTCCCCCGGTTGTTGCGTATCAATTGGCTGAGGCGTAATCGGGGCCGGGGCCGTCGGACTGACGGGCGGCGGGGTGATTTGCGTGGCATCTGGTGTCCCCTTTAGTTGTAGTTGCTGCTCTTGCGGTTGCAATTGCTGGATGATTGCCGCACTCTTCTGGTTAGCTGGAACTCCGGCAGCCTTGGCCCTGGCCTGGATCTGCTTTCGGGAGAGCTTTGTCAGGTCAGTCGTCGGCTGTTTCGGTGGTTGCTGCGCCAGCGGGATCGGCGCGGGAGGCGTACCCGGTTGCCTGGTGGCCAGGGGGTGCTTTCCGAAGTCCTTTAATGGCGGTTGCTTCACCTTTTTGGGAGTAACCCGCTTTGGATCCAAACCTTGATATTTCACCCGGACGGCATCCCATCTGGTACGATCCCCTGTCTTTTTCCAGTGTTTTATTGCTGCATCGATCTCGGCCCGGGCACTCTGCCGCGTTACCTGCGCGTGGGTCTTGGCCGTTTTAGCGGCGCGCAGGCCCCGAACGAACCGGCCCAGTTTCTCCACTCCGAGCTCGCCGGCGCCGAACATGACACCAATCCCGAACTCGAAGCTGATACCCCCGTAATCCACGGGCTCGTTGTTTATGACCTTGTCCGAGAATTCCTCACCAGCCTTGCGTGTGGCAAAGGTCAGGCCACTGCCCGCCATCACCTTGAGTGCCCGCTTGCCCGCGATCCGCTTGATCACTGGGGCCGCTATCTTGCCCGCTGTACTGATCCCGGTCATGAAATTAGCGATATCTCCGGCTGCAATATCCTGCTTTTTGGGCTTGAACCCCGTCATATGGTCAACAATGCCCGCCAAACTGTCGATCTTGCCGCCACTGACCCGCTTGGCTGCAGCATCGGCCACACCCAGAGTAAGCCCGGAGACGGCCTCTGTGCCCGTATGAAGGATACCCTTGCCGATGGTCCTAAATGGAGTCTCTTCCGCCCCCAGCGGTCGCGTAGGAGCCGGAACAGGACGTGGGCGGCCTGGTGCACCGAAGAGTGCCGTACCAATATCTGCCGGCGGTGGAGGGGCCTGCTGGATCGTCTCCTGGCCTCGGGGGGCTAGGGGGTCAACAGTGACCGCTGATCCGGTGTCAGTAACGGGGATGTCCTGGCCAGCTACGCGGATGGTAGGTGTGCCAGGTCTGGGCATGAGGGCTGCCGTGGCGTTCTTGAGTACATCGGGGTCAATACCGGCGCCTGCTAACTCTACCGGGGCATCCAGGGAATACCTGCTGGCCTGGGGAGTTGAAGGGCCGGCGTCAATGGAATATTTACTGGCAGGCTGCTCGGCGTCCAGTGAGTACTTGCTGATAGCCATGACTACCTCTTTCGCTTTTTCGCCGCTGTGGTAGGTTCCTCAAGCTCCAAGCCCTCAAAGAACGCCTCTATCTGCGTCCTATAGTTCTCAAAACGCGGATCTGTGGAATACAGAATGTTCTTGAGTCTGCCAGTGGAGAAGCCGGGCAGGTCCCGCTCCTTGAAAAACTCCTGCCGAAGCTCTTGCATCTCTTGGAGCAATGGCATGGGCATTTGCCTCACCGACGCATTGCCAGGCTCAAGGCCGAGATTGATCAGGATCGCCGTTTTCTTCTGCTCTACTGGAAGAGTTGAGATTAGCCGCTCAAACTCCGTGCGATCAGGCACGCTGAATCCGTCGGCCTGGGCCTGGATCAGGGCTGCCTTGCCCTTTTCCGTCTTGATCAGGGCCTTCCTGTACTTCTTGTCAATGATCTGGTCCTGCTTGGCCAGCCGGAATTGCTTGCGCTGGAGTGGAGTCATCTGCCCCATGAGCTTGGTACGCTTTTCGGACTCAAGAGCCAGGGCTGTCTGGTATTGGTTCATTGGTGATGGCTTGCCCACTTGCCCGGTCAGTGCATCCGTGTGCCTGGTTCCTGCCCTGGTTGCTTCAGTGCGGGCCTGCTGCCCCTCGATCTGGCCAGGGGTTACTTGTTCAGAAATCTTAGTACCAGATAGCGTAGACTGTATCTGTGCCTCAGTAAGGCCAGTCCTTGCAGACAGCGCCTTGAGCTGTTCGGGTGCTAATTGCTTGGAGATGCCGGTCTGCGTCTGTGTTGCTTCCGTTCTGGCCCCGAGGTTCTCTACCTGCGCCTTCTGCACTGGGTTGAGGATCCGCTGCAACTGGATCTGCAATCCCATCTGCGTGCCCTGGGGCGTGAGCAGTTCGCCAAGCCCTTCCTCGATTGTGCCGTTACTGAGCCGTTCGGATATGGTTTGCAGGTCTTTGCGAACTCGCTCTTGTTCGATCTTTTGGGTGAAGGCAGAAAAGAAACCCTCTGCGCCAGTCCTAAGACCAGTTGCCAATGGGTGTGGTGTCTCTGGTATCACTGTCAGAGCCATAGCTTGTACTCCTTATGCCGCTTCTAATTGTGGAATCAGCCTACCATAGTCAATGGCCAGGTGATCGTTTACTTTGACAACGCAGTCGGGGTGCCGTTCCTCTACGTCCTGGGCGATCAGGCCAAAGCCTTGACCGTATAGGCCGTACTTCTCGCCGGCCTCTGCATTCCATGTCCAGGTAGTAACCCGCATACCATCCATCTCGCCCTGGACCTCGATATTGTCCTTTAAGCGTTCATCGCTCAAGGCCGCCGCTATCGCTGACGCACCGGCCTGGCCAGCAAACGCGCCAGCCCCCTGCCCTGCCCCGCCGACGAGCGAGCCGAGCAACTGCGTGGCCAGGGGTGTCTTTGTCGTGGTAAACGGTTCAGCAAACTGGCCACCTAACAGCCCAAGGGCGAGCTGGATCTGTGACGACTTCAAAGGATCTTGAAGCTCAAACTTCTGCCGCTCGCCAAGGAGTTGTTCCGATTTAATACCGCGTTCTTCCCTGCCGACTCCGCTTAGAAAGTTCTGCAAGTCGAGCAGTGCCATGTTAGCGCCAATTTGCTGCTGATTCTGCTGTAGACCAAATGGCAGGGCTTGGGCCTGGGATGCCAGCGTAAATTCCTGCAGTGCGTCGGTTATGGCATCCCGAGATGCGCTTGAACTCGTTGCGTCCAGTGCCCCGAACCTATTGGCCACGCCCTCCAGCTTGTTATCCAGGAATCCTTGACCGCCCGCCAGGATCTGGGAAATGATATCATTGCCGGATTGCGGATTGGCAATGCCTTGCAGATTTGCCCCGACCTGCTGGCCCAACTGAGGGGCTTGATTGAACACTGACTGCTGTAGTGATGTGGGGCCTTCAGTGAATGCTCCGGGGAACGTTCGGCCGGGCTGACCAATTGCGCTACCGCCTGTCTGGCCAAGCACTAGGCTTGAAAGTGCTTGCTCGATACCGCTTTGGTTTGGCGTGAGGGATGACACCTGCCCGCTTACTTGCTTAGGTGGATCGAATCCCAGTATGTCGTCGAATATTTTGTCAAAGAGTCCCACGTTATTCTCCTATCTGCTCTGTATGTTCCTTCTCGTTTTGCTTGGGGGCGTCAGGCCCGTTGGGGCGTTATGTGTGATCTCATTGCTCACTGTCTTTGTCTTCCTCGTCAACTACCGTGCTTGTTTGCTGAATAATCGCCAACTTAACAAGATCGTCCTTGCCATAGGCACCACGCCGCATTCCAGTTTCGATAAGACTCTCAATCGCTTATTTGCCTTCTTTGTCTGTTTGAATCTTCATACTTTCCCTTTCGTTATCTTTCTATGTCCCACCTTTTTGGGATAAAACCATGCTTACTTTATGAAATGTTATTGTTCTACTCACCGCCCCACCACTTAATCTTTCAACCCATAATTCCACAGTGTCATTCGCTGCAACATCAATTATTCCAACACCACCAGTATTCCCGATTGTCTGATTCCCAGCAGTATCTCTATGAGCGGATGTGCATGGGAAATCAACCGTTCCGTTATTGGTATGAACGTGGAAATCGTATTCAATAGACACTGCTGATGTCTGTGAGAAGTCAATGCTGATAATGACTTCGTACCTACCTGCCTTAACTATAGTAATATGATCGTTCGTGTGATCCGGCGTAGCGTTGTTGCTTTCACCATCTATACTAAATGCCGTTACTTGATAAAATGTGTCTTGGGCAGCAAGGGCCAAAGTACTGACTCCATCCTCATCGTAGATTTGAGCGAAAGGCAAACCTGATGCCCCGACAAATACTATATTCCCAGTACTATCCAACAAGCAATAATTTGTATTATCGTCACCAATCTTTGCGGAACCAACAACTTGCAAAGTTTCATCTGGCGTTGTCGTCCCAACCCCGACCTTGCCGTCAGCGGTTACTCTCATATGCTCTGTTGTACTTCCATCAGGGCTGAAATAAGTCTCAAAGCCCATTCCTACTCTCGCCCCATTTGTCAATTCCGTAACGCTGGTAATCCTTCCGCCAATCCCGTCTGCTGCCGAACCGTCATTAGATCCAAATAATAATTGCGAGTTAACTTCCCCTATACTTGTTACTGTATTTTTGCCACCCTCAACCTTTATCGTCCCTGTTACACTATCTGCGGCCTTTACGTGCAATAGTTCCTCTGCACTCCCAGTACCAATCAAGACATTGCCATCTGCATCCACACTAACAGCAGGATTCGGCGTGCCATCAGATGCAGACAATTCAGAATGCCGGTGCAGGGCGTCTACCATGGAATCGTTAACCAGGGTTGTGTATGGCGACAGCATTGCGAGTATGATCGAGCCCGCTGCATTGGTTACGCCTATCTCGCTCGCCGTCCCTGTAATTGTCGCCAGGACAGGATCGACGCCTGTAGAACCTATGGGTAGCTGCCCGTTCGTCGCCTGGGCTAAGACTGTAACATCTCCAGTACCAGAACCAACCATCAACCCGCCATCTGTCAACGTTGCAAGGCCAGTACCACCAGAGGTTACGTCAAGCGGATCTCCAAGGACAAGAGTGTCGTCTATCCAGGCTTTATTGCCCACTTCAAGGTCATTTTCCACAGCCAAGTCAGCCAAAGAGTCCAGGCCGTGGGGGGAGGTGTAGCTGGCGGAGGTGGCCACTACTTGGTGGTTAGAGCCTACGGCGTTGGACTCTGTTCCTGTTCCAGAATTATAAATCGAGTCTATTTCGGCTTGAGACAATGCTTTGTTGTAAATACGAACATCATCTATACTACCGTCAAAATAGTTGCCCGGCGAGGCGTCCTCTTGTCTTCCGATGGATAAATTATCAATAGTATCTAAAGCGTTATTTATGACATTTGTTCCAACTGATATACTATCAACAAACAACTCTCTATCTGTGAGAGAGCTAAACACTCCTACAATGTGGTGCCAGCTTCCATCGTTATAAGTGCCACTAGATGCTATTGAACTAGTATTAGTGGTGTTAAGTTGCCATCGTAAATAAGCAAAGCCTCCTGATATAATTTCAATACCGTATTTTGAATTAGCGGAGTTGTTTCCTTGCGACAATACAGCGCTAGTTCCTCCATCTGTCGTTTGTATCCAAGCAGCAAAACTGAATGGCAACAAACTTTGTTTTGCACCATTTATATTAACAGAATCACTACTTCCATTAAACGTCAGAGCCTCATTGATCTTTCCGGCTGTCGTCAATGCAGATGTGTTCTGTTGAGCAGTTCCGTCGTTCGCACCTTGCGTGTCAATAACATTGGTAGTGGCAAGATTGTCGTTCATCTTCCACTGTGACACCAGGCCAGAGATAGGCCCAGACGTCGACGTCACCCCGCCCAGGAAGGCCTGCTGGGAAACATAAAGGTCGCCGCTAACTGTTGCATCATTCGTGACAGTCAGATCGTTTCCAACGGAGGCGTCAGTCGTGATCGTTAGGTTATCGAAGGTCGGGCTTGCTCCCGTGTGAATATCCTGGGGCAATGCCAGGGTAATACTGCCCGCTGCATTTGTTACTGTGACCTGGTTTATTGCCCCGATGAGGACAGCCAATACCGGATCAGCCCCCGTCGAGCCTATGGGCAACTGCCCGTTCGTCGCCTGGCCAAGGACCGTTACAGGGGCCGCACCGGACCCCAGGACAATGCCGCCATCCGTCAATGAAGCGGCACCCGTCCCGCCCTTGCTGACAGCGAGCGGATCCACTATGCCAATCTTGACAGTCCCATCACCAACGTCAGTAACGCTAATTTCCAAATCGGTCCCGGCAATCCACTGCGTCAAATCATCGACCGAAGTGAGTTGCTTGTTTGCGTCAGTGGATGTAAGCCGGGATGCGGTCAGGCCGGATAATACCAGTCCGACAAGTGTTGCAATACCGGCGCTCGATAATGTGCTTTTTGTTGTCCAAGTGCCGGATTCTTTCAGTTGGATGAGGTACTCAGATGAGGATTCGCCGTTGAGCCTCCATGTGCCGTTGGGGTAATCGCCTGTCGCGTCCTTCTCGCCCAGATAGACAATGCCGCCTGGGATTATATCCAATAACAGGTTGATTCTTTCATGGATGTCATGTATGCGGAACTCTTGCAGTTCACTTATCAACTCCGTGAGGTAATTGGCAAGCTCTTTCGGATCTCCACTTGTGATAGCTGGCACATCCAAAGGCAGCCTAACTTGCTCATCTAGTTTTTCGATTGACATACTGCTTACGTTCCTCTTCCACTGTTTTCCAAACACAGCAAAACGTTTTTCCTAGCATGGCACCAATGGCTTCATAACTACAGCCAGCAATGCGGAGTAGAACGATACGCCTTGCCCTCTGCGTGCATGTGTTGAGAAAGTTGTTAATGTCGTCTACGTCATCGTATGTGTAGCGGGGTTTACGTGCTTGTAAGTGTATGGTTTGGTCAGTTTCATCAAACGCATCCAAGTAGACATACTTCACGTTATGAGTACGTGTTGCCGACCTGGGCTTGCCCACAATGTATTGCCGCATTGACCTAATGGCAATCGTTCCTACCATTTTATCTGAGCTATCCTTGGGTAGTCGTTTGACAGAGTTAAGCCAGGCCTCATTCACGAGTTCATCCACTTGGATTAACCCTACGCTATGACTGTTATTCAGGGTGTACTGTGCACATCGTCGCATTATCGAAAGCCAGTTGTCGTTCCATGTTTTTGTCATGGGTTTATGTGTCCTGCCGGCTCCATCTCCAGCCATGTTGCATGGATGACCGGAAGATTTGCCTTGGCATCATTTGAGAACTCGATCTGATGGGTGTCACCTGTCTCGCCTCCAGCGTGTAACGTCTCCCAGTGCTTATCGCTGTTTCCTGTGCAGGTAATGGTCTGCGTCTTATATGCTGTACTGCTGGTATTCTTGTACAGCTTGACATCGAAGCTGGCCGTCGCTGATGTGTCCACGAGGACCGCAACTCGGCCCAATGAGCATCGTTTGCCGATCTTATTGAACGGGTTCAGCCTGGCCGATGCCGCCTTAAAATCGTACTTAACGTCATTATCAGATGTGCCTGTGAACATTCGCCACAACCATCCGTCACGCCCGCCATAGACGGGAAACCAGGCCTTTTCACTGATAACATCGAGGCCGCCGGCAATAGGCATCTCGGCCAGCGTGGCACCATCTGTGGCGTATGCTGCGTCGGCGTCGTCCCATTGCGGCATTGCAGCCCCGTTGTACATCGCAAGTGCGTGCACCGGGAACTTATGGATTGCCCAGACTTTGTCCGTGATGCCGTACTCTAGTATCCTGTCGGGATAGGTAGAGCCTGTCGCTGCAAAGGTGATATAGACCCGCCTATTTGTGCTGTCAAACACCCCCCAACTGTATTTTAAGGCACTCCATTCAAACTGTGCGAGGATGTTGTTCAGGTTCGGCAGGTTCATTCTCTTGACTTCATAGCCGTCAAAATACAATAGGTCCTTGTGGCCTACCGTCATCATGCCCTTGTCGAAGGGGATGCACACGCCAGGCGTTTGGCTGCCCAGATCCCCCCGGATGTAATCAAACCTAAACGGAATTGCAGTAGAGCCGCTCGGGCGCAGCATGTGTAGGGAGTTCTCGAACCAGATATAGATATACCGACCCAACCGCATACCTGCGACGGGCTTGTCGTCGGACTGGACATCGAGGTAGTTGCCATCCTGGAAGCTCGGCGTTTCGCCCCATGCAAGCGTCTGGCTGTAGCGTAGGCGGTAGGGTCTGTACGTGCCATCATCCACAATATCAAATGCCAGGAAGCGGTCACTAAGGAAGAATAGCATGTGAGCCGTGTTCATCTTCGCGCCCGATGTGGCATGTGTCGTCAGGTCCATGGCCGATACCGCCGTGGGTACGGACGGTTCAAAGGCATCACCATCGAACATGTACATTGTGTCCTGAAAGTTGGTCATGTAGGTTTTGCCGTGGAGTGTCATGAAATTGAACAGATCCGCAGCCCCGCCCGAAAAGATATCACTACCGCCGCTGACATCCAACATAGCTGTTGTTTCGGGCGAGTAGACATTTGGCCTGGCCGTATCACAAGCGAGCAGGAAATGCTGATTCTTAGACGAATGGGTCCACAGGCCGGTAATCGTCGTCGTCTGAACCGCCCCGCCGTGGTTCATCTGTGCGAGGTGAGCAGATCCGGCCCGCTTGGATAGGATGCCATCAATGCAACGGGCATTCTCCAGAGTCACGAAAGCATCCTCGGGAGAGATCCACGGTTCCTTTGTGGTTTGGAAACCCGTACTGTAATTCGATATTAAAAATCCTTTGTAAGCCATTCGCTTGTACTTTCACTATGGCGCCCATGTTGCATTCGTTCCGACGACAATCCACTTTGATTGAATGTCAGACCACTGTAACGTGCAAGATTCGCCATCGTCTGTAAAGGTGACTGATGTTCCGATCAAGTTTGCTCCAGTTAAAACCCCAGAGCCGCCATCAACAACGTGCATGACGGTTTTAAATTGCCCTTGAGTAATGCCATCAGAAATCGTCAGGGCCTGTGCCCCACCGTCTGATGTGTACTCTGTTATCGACGTGGTAGCGTTGATAGCCCCAGCACCTGTCAAAGCCTGGGGTGCCCCACTCATAGCTATGGTGTCGCTAAAGATCGTTCCAGGAGCCGACACTGGTTCCACGAGCGTAGTGCCTGTCCAGGTGTAAGCTTTCAATGAGCCGGTATTGATCTGCAACCCCCAAAGCCAATGAGCCCCAGTTCCAGTTGAACCCGCTGGACGGAGACGAACTTGGAACTTGGTCGAATTATACGCCCCAGTTGTGGCACTGTACACGTATCGATTCCATTCGGTTGTTGATGTAGTTGGAGAAAATTGGCCGATGTTGACATAGGCTGCTGGTCCGGCTGCTGCATCCCAAGCCCATAATTGAATGTCCAGGGCGACACTTGCATCGTCTTTAAGTGCATACAAAGATACGAAGACTGATGTTCCTGTAGGGACCGAGGTAATCGTACCTGTGTTTTGGGTAATATATCCGCCTGCTGATGTAGCGTCAATGTGGTCTGCTGTAGTAGAGCCATCAGGAGCTACCGCATCATTAGCTGTAGACGTAATGGTTGTCTCTACCCACCCGGTCAGATCCTCAGAGTTGGGCATGAGGTTGCCAAGCTGCCCGGCAGCAAATGCCCCTGTGCTAATGCCTGCCATTGTACTTAGCGGGAAGAAATCCATCTCACCATTACGATGCCGGATAGAAGATTTAGTTACGGTTAATGTGCCTGGTCGACAGTTTACCAAATCAACATTGTAGCTATTGCTAATAGTCAATGTCCCACCATCAAATCCAGAGATATTGACGTTTGTACAGTTGGTAATAGACGTTGCCAAGGTTCCAGTTGACAAGTAAGGGCTTCTAAGTGATACGTCCGAACAACCGTTGAGAGTGATGGAATTTGTCACGCTCTCAGAATACACGAGATCAAAGAGAACTCCTGCCGAATTGAACACATTACCTATTCGGATACCGTTTGTCTGGCCTTCGATATTAGGGGAGATGAAATTCAGGCCAGTACCGCTAATATCAACACCCCATCCAGAGGCGTTGTTTTGCTCGAATTCACAACTGGTCCAAGTCACATTATTGATATAGCCGCCGCTGCCTCCGTATTGCAATACGCCGTTATAGTTGTTCGTAAATCCACAATAAGCAGCATTCATCCTTGCGATTTTAGTCAGAGTTAAGCCGGCTTTTCCTGCGGTTGAAAATGCCCTGGCAACGACATGTTTTAGTTCAACTCTAACCATGGTATCAAGATCGATGCCGCTACCGTCTGAGTTTGTGCCATCAAAATAGACGCTATCTAGTGTTAGACCTGTAAAGCCGCTGGCTTCAAAAGCATTTGAGCCATCCGTGATATATGGGATAAAATGAGCATAGTCGCTTGGGCCAGTAATGTTATTGTATCCAGCCCCCAAAATATGTGTGGCTGCTGTCGAGGTCAATGCTCCAGTATATTCTACTTCCAGAGGCGCTTTGAGTTTGCGCCGTGCCGTTCCCGCCGCTGCAATCGCTCTGTTATAGGCCGCTGCATTCTCTGTCCTCACACCCGCTGATTGACTTTGGCCAGGCACCACACCGAACCATTCGGGACGTATCCATGTATTCTTCCCGAACGTATCAGGTGTCATGGTGCTTTGGAATATTTGGTGCTTTGTGTCTTCGTAGGCCCCGTTGTTCGTGAATGTTGACGATCCATCTCCCATTAAGGAAGCGCCTGGCGCAAACCTGACAGTGACGTTTTCACTGATTTCAATGGCTGTCAGAAACTTATAGGCGTTTCCAGTCGTCGGAAAAAACAAAATGCCGCCGTTATCATCGGCCGCCGCTTCCGCCGCTTCAATCGCCGCTTCGTCATCCGAGCCATCGCCCACAGCGCCATAGTTCGAATCGGTAACATTAAACACTGCCCCATATCCAGACGCAGCAGTAAGCGCAGCGAAATTGGCTCTGATATCGTCATCCGCCTTATCCCACCGTCGGACATCCGTTGGTTTTGTGGGGTCGAACTGCCCTAAAGCAGCGGTCGTAATTGCTATTGTCAGAAGTGCGGTCAGTAGCTTCATCGTCAAAACTCCCTATAAACGACGTTGGCTTGTTCCTGTTTCGATTTGGTGCCCTTGATTTTGCTCATGTAGTACAGGTAGGTCCCTGGCTTATTGGACCGACCCATTAGCCGCTCCGCCTTCTCATCTGCCCCCAGGCGGTTCAGATAGGCTATTGCGTCGCCCATCGCAATCGTATGGCCCCAAAGCTCATTGTAGACAGCATCTGTGCCAGCAGACAAATCTGTGGGCTTGTAGAATACCATGGGCAGCTTGAGCCGGTAAATGTCGTCTGGCTTCGGCCTGGCAATAATATCCCGGCCCTCGATCAATACAGCCCGTGGCATCGCTCTGAAGGCCGGATCGCCGTCGGTATAGGTATCCGTTACCTCGGCAGCGTCCAGACCAGTGGTGCCCGGTACAAACGTCGCCCCGGACGTGTAAACGACCACATACCCCATAACGATCTCATTGGACCCTGGAGCCGGTAGATCGTTGAGTGCACGGCCAATGGTATCCCACCCGGTTGCGTTATTGTTGCCATCGTACACTGTGACCGTTTTATCGGCATCAACTGTCAGGAGATAAGCGCCGTATTTGCCGTCGGGGATCGTATCGCCGCTCAGAGCCACCTCGGCAGTTCCGATCTCGTAGACGTAACCGCTCAACTCATAAGCAAATCCAGCGTAAAGCACCTTTGTCGTGTCCGTGCCTATGCTCAATGTTGGAGGGGTTGTGTACCCTTCTTCATTGTCTGGATATGCCCGGTAAAACTCCGCAAGGTCCCGAAACACTGTGATGGGGTTGCCGTTAAGCCAGGCCTTTTGGACATCAACCACGTTTGAAGGCAGGTCATAGGACCCGCTATCTGTCGCTGCTGTGGCAATGTTGTAGTCCTGGTGGTAGTCGTCGGTATTGACCTCGGGAGCGAATAGGTTGACGTAATGATCGTTGACTCTAATAGTAATGGTCGCGTCTGCAATGTCGGCAGCCTCTGATAGGCCCGTGTAGTCCCGCCAGAGCTGAATGATGCCTTCTAGGGTATTGTAGTCTGTGCCTGCCATTATCTCACCGGATTCATTAAAATGGATTTAACCTCTTTTACGTCACTGGCCATGTCGTCGATCTTGGCCTGCAAGTGAGTGTAGTCGTTCTCAATCACAGCTATTCGTTTGTCATTGTCGTAAAACTTACTTACCCCAGCCAATGCCATCACCACCGTAAACGCAATAATGGGCCACACGAGTTTCAGCCAATTTAACACTACTCCGTCTTTAGGCATCACTTTTCCTCATTTCTTGTACGTTCGCAGATGCTTGTGTAATACGTGCTTTGCGTGAACCTTTAGGAACTTCTTGTCCTTATACCAATCGCAAAGCAGATCGCCATCTACGATATCACGATCCGAACATGTCTTAAATTGGCATTTCATCTTGGCCGATGGTGCCGACATGACAAGTCCGGCAATCAAGAACAGCATCGCTAGAATAATCAGTTTCTTGGTCATTAGGACACCTCGTTACCATCTTGCATGTGCGTAGAGTGTCGTTGCGGCCTCGAATGTGGTCGCAATCACAATGACCTTTCGCCAACCTTTCATATTGACTCTGTAGATTGCCATTCTGTCCGTGGCGCTATCAAGAACAGAATCATCGTCGATAAGAACCCCGTTCGATGCTGTCACGACAATAGTATCCACAAAGAAGTTGCTGACTGTCGCTTGCTGCTTACCGCCCGTAAGGGTAAGGATTGCCCCGAGGGTGAATTGATCCTCAGTTGGGCCATCGGCCAAGTACTGTGCGACGGCAACCCATATTTCAATCACATGTGCATCTGCATCAGCCTTGGTCTCAAGCCGGATATCAACGAATGGGGCAAGCTGTGGAACATCCCACTGAATTGTCTTGGCATCCGTCAAAGCTACCATTGTGGCCCAATCGCGTGCCCCGACCGCTGGCGTTGCCTGTGATGCTGTCAGATTGCCTATATCCGTCCATCTTGTGGTTGGACCGCCATCTAGTACCGGCTGAATTATGTCGCCTGACCGGGTTCTCTGAAAGCCGTAGATTAAGGGCAATACTAAAAGCCCTATGACGGCCATTGTTTGTAGGGTTTTTTTCATCGTACTGCCTTTCTAATTTTGGCGGGGGGGTGCGTCCAGCCACCGGGCCGTAATGAAGGAGGAGAGGATTGTTAGTCTGGAATCACAGCAATGATCGCGTCCGTTGACATACCCACATAGCTGGTCCCGTCGATTTCCACTTCGTCACTCATTTCTTTAACAAAAACAACATGGTCGTAGTACTCATACTCAGGCACGACTTCCTCGCCTGGTTCACATGGTTCAGGATCATTTCCGTTGTTTGACTTCAACAGCAGCGGGCTCATGTGGCATGTATGCTGTGCTATTCGACCAATATTGTTCTTGCCTTCGTCCAAAGTGACGAGCAGTCTACTTCCTAGCAGTTTTGGTTCCATGTCGCACCTGTTATTCTGAGGTAGCTATAAACGGAACTTGGTCCCATGTGTCTGTCCCGCCAGAAGCGGCCTGCGTGTTGTTTAAGGCTCGCACAAGGTTGAAGTCGTAGCCAGCGGTTGACGTATCGCAATCCACTTCGGTGAAGGCCTTATTTCCGAATATCCAGAAGTCGTCGCTTTCGTCGTCAATCCATAACCCAGACGATATGATAGTGTTATACGCAATAATGGATTGAGCAATCACCGTTTCGTCAACATTGACTCCAATGGCACCGTAGAGAAGGTTGTTGGTGATTTGGATATTCGTCGGCCCTGTAGTGTCGTTGGGTATTTCGATTGCAGATGACGAGAAGTTCGTTCCGTCGGGGGAGCCAAATTCGCAGCCATCTACGACCAGCCAACCACATTCAGAAGCTTCAAGACCAACAGTTGCCGTGCCATTAGCCTGAATCAGACACCCATGGAACTCAAGACCCGCCTGCCCGTCTACGTCCCACACCTCAGCCGCCTGGTCGCCATAGAACTGCATGTTGTACCACCGGCAAGAGGGCGTGGCCGTTGTGCTTGGGATTATATGGTTCCCGACAATCGCACATCTATCATAGGGGTTGTTGTTGCCCAGCCCAATAATATCCGTTTTTTGCGCCATCAACACAAGATCCTCAGTGAGCGTGTCGCCAATGCAGTATATTGTGTTTCTCGCCGCCCACTTTCTATAGGAACTCACCGCCATATCCGCGTGAGACGCAGCCAGGGCGGCAGACAGGGTTGTAAAAGCGTCGTCCCAAGATGCTCCATTGCCGGCGGTGCTCTTATTGCCGTCAACGTAATAGACTCGGCCACTGGGATCTGCCCCGCTATTGAAGGCGGTCGCATCTTCAAGGCCTCCGATATGATCACGCAGATACCTTTCCAGGGAACGGGGATTCGTCACTGTGTCGTATCTCAATGGGTACGTCCCCAAAGCCGCGAGGGCCGGGGACACGATCATACTTAGGATGAACATGACTACTACGAGTCGTTTCATTTTATGTACTCCTTATGCTGTGTTTCTCATTTATTGTTTGCCCGAACGCCTGCTTAGATGGACAGGGGATCGGGGTCTATCACCGGCTCGGGTTCCGGCTTCAGCTTGAGTTCAATTATCTGTGCATGCAACGCTTCTTGGTTGACTTCAAGTTCGGCAACCTTAGCTTGCAACGCCTTGACGCCTTTCGCAGATTTCTGCCCAGCTAACGTGGCAAGCCTCGCATAAAGGTTGTTGAAGAGTTTGCAGACTTCGTCAAAACTTTCGCACTGCTGTTTTCTGATTCTAGGCATAATAGCCTCCTATGTTAATGCTTCTTGAATGAGTTCTTCATCCGACATGTTTTCGGACGGATCAGGCTCGACAACAGACCCAAGTACTTCCCCTTTTGGTGCTGGCCCGATTATCGTAAATCGAAACCGTGGGATGTCCTTGCATCGCTGGGATATGACGTGCCCTGTGTGAGGGTCTTTACCCTGCTTGAACACGGGGCTAACACAACGCCTGGCCAGCGACATCAGAACAAGGTCAGTAACAGTCCTAAGCTTGGCCGCTTCGATACTCAGCCCACAACTAATCCAGAACTTGGTTAATGTGGTCATGAGATTTTTGTCGTCAAGGGGCCGAGACGTTACTAAGCACTCGGGCATTACGAACCGCAAACCGTCCCACAAATGAAAGGTGTATGTTCCCACCGTGAATGGAAGATCGGCGCCGTCCTCTTGATTAGTGGCAGGGCTCTCCTGGTTATGAAATTCCACCACAACCCTGCGAGAGTTTCTGATTGCCACATCTTGAGGTGAAGGCCGTTTCGAGCCCGAGGGGTTTCCGCCTGACTTTGCTGCAGACTCAGCCCTTAACTCGGCTCTGGCCTGATTTTCTGCATTGATCTGCAACTTTACTGCAGCCCGTGTAATAGCTACAATCAACTGCTGATCGTTCAGCTTGGCATAATCAACCTTGAGATTCTTTGCCGTATCTACCAGCTCATCGTGCTTCAGTGTCGCAAGTACGTCTGTCGTCGTTGCCATAATCCAATCCTTATTCATTTTGTAATACTTCAGGGGTTAATGAACCGATCATGAATGCCGTCGGTCCAGCCATCAACGTCGCCCCAGATATCGACCTGATCGGCCATCCAGGCATCGTAGATGTGATAGTCGCCGTCGGTCATCAGTGCCGCTGCTACGCGGAAACCTTGATATCCGTTGCGATAGGTGGCCTGGTTGACAATCTCGAACCGTACATCACTGTCCAAGAACTGCTCACCCGTGGCTGATGCCCAGGTCGGTTCCGTGCCGCTACTGGTGCCAGCCGTAACGCACTCTGCAATCAGGCTGCGATCAGCCACAAGGCCATCGGCTGTCACTGCACTGGCGGTGGGCTTGATAAAGGTTCCGGGGGCTGTTGCCGTTCTGGCTGTTGCAGCCGTGGAAACAGCAGAAGCCCACTCGGTGATAGTTGGCTTCTCGGCCGCAGTGTTGTACGACGCAAACCCGCCCCCGTCGGCCAGTAGTGTTGCAGCGCCGCCGTCAACATCGTACTGCAAGCCCTCGATGCTGCTCAAGGCTGCGTCCACGTCGCTATCCTCAAGTACTCGATGCCAGACGTGCATGATCCCGTCCGTTGTCATCTCATACATATCAACCTTGTCGGGTATGAATCCAACAGGAACATAGATTGCACCGCCATCGACAAGCAGTATACCGTTTCTGTACTTCATCGTTTTGTACTCCTATACTATGTTGGGTTGTGTTGATTTACTCGCTTGATGCTGATTAGCGAGATCCGCGTGTCCCGATCAGGGCGTGAATCCAGTTGTCGTTCAGGATCTTTGCCGCATAGACAGCCTTCCAACCGTAGGTGGAATACTGCTTGAGGGGACTGCCGACCTGATCCGGTCGTAGGTGGATGAGCATTTCGTCAGCGCTTTCAATTCGCACATTGCCGTATGCTTCCTCGCCGATGATGGTCATGTAGTAGTTGGACCCGGACGTGTGTGCGTTCTGCGTCAATGCGAGTCTGACATCCGTCACCGAACCAATCTCGCCGTCATACAGGGACGTGGCAGAACCGTATTGGTTAGTGTACTTGAAACCGGAAATGTCAATGATATCATTTCTCAGTAGCGTGTGTGCGATCCCTGCGAATGCAGGTAAGATCGGACTTGTTCCTTGCCCCGTTCCGGCTGCCACGTTTGCTGTGAAATAATTGGCATAGTTGCCAAGCATTACCTCTGTAACAGTCTCGATGTCCTTGAGGTTGTAGTCAGTGGCCACGCCGCTACCGTTTGAGCAGGTGGTATTGCTCGCAGTACCGGAGATCACGACACGGCACAAGGTGTCAATCGTGATGCGGAATTGATCGGCCAGCCAGCGAGTGCGTTGTGCTGCATCGCTGTTCTCGCCGGTCAGGTCCAGCCAGCTTGACACCTTCATCCAGGCACCATAGGGCTGGACAGCTTGAGTCAAGTCTGTCTTAGACTGCATGATCGGTGTGGGATCTTCGCCCTCGGTCAGGACGGTTGTCTGTGCCGTCGGGCTTGCGTAGCGTCTCCACTTGATGATTTCGCCTGCGTGGGCAGGCATGTTCTCCATGAGTCCCCACTGCTGATGGATCATGAGGGGCATGGAACGGCGGAGGAATTGCTTGCGATAAAAGATGTTTATCGGGTGATCAATCCTTCCGGTTGTCATCATGTTTCTGGTTGAAGGCATTTCGATAACTCCTATGTTTTGTCGAACCTCCCAGCCAATACGTCGCGCTCGTGCGCATCAAATTCGTTGTCTGCCATTGCTGCAACGTTTGCATTTGTATTAACCGCACCATCACCACCAACCGCCGCTGCTGATCCGGGCTGTAGCCGGGCTGTAGCCGAGTTTTCGGCATATGCCTGGGCCGCTGTTTGGCCTGCTGCATTGGGCGGGGGCGGGGTGTTTGCTGTGGCTAACTGCATTTCTTGCTTGGCTATTTGATACGCAACGTCCTTTGCGCTTATTTCGTTTGGCTGCTGCTTAATCCACTGGACTAAGGCAGGGTTCTTGGTGATTGCTGATTTCATGTGTTCTGACATTGTTAATTGGCCGGTCGTTGGATCGACCTGGCCTACTACTTGTGCGTAATCTTGGTGTGTAGCGTCAAACAATCTTTGCTCTACACTCTGGAAACGTTCGTTATACGTTTTCCGCAATTCCGCATCACGGGCTCTGGCTGCCTCCAGGGGGACATAATCGTAACCATCCCATTCGCTGTAGGGATCTTCCTCTGTCGCCGCCTGGGGTGCGGGCTGTGCTGCGGTAGGCTGCTGTGGGGTTGCGGCCATCATCTGCACTTGCTGCTGCAGTTGCTGGTAATTGGCTTTAAGTTCCGCATTTTCTTGCTGGGTCTGCTGGAGTTGTTCGTTCACATCGACCTGCGGTTCCTGCGGTGCATTTGCGTCAGTGGCGGGCTGAGCGGGGGTATCGCCGTTGGTTTGGTCAGGAGCAACCTGATCTTGCACCGGGTTGGGTTGGCCAGTGGCGGGCTGTGCTGAGGTATCGCCGTTTGCCAGTTGATCGTTGATTTCTGCCATGTTTTACCCCTTCTTTGCAGTTATAAAAAAAGCTCTTAGCGCTCTACGTTAAATGATGTTTCAGTTTCAGCCAATAGGTGATGGGCGTACAGTTCTAACCAACCATATTTTTTCATGCTGACACCGCTCCACAAGATTCAATGTAAAATTCTCCGTTCGGGCTGCCTATTGAGCTTTCCCTGAAACCGCACCGAAGAACAGGATTGCCTTTGTAGGAAACCACAGTGATATCCGTCTTGATGTCCACGTGGTATTTCAGGTGCTGTTGGGCCAGGTCATCCGTTAGTCCGACGATGTTATCGGCAATGGCTTGCTCTAGAGCAACCATGCCGTCCTGGATGCCCGTTACTTTCGGCACCCTCACCTCTACGCCTTGGTTTTCGTTTGGTGCAATCATTATCGCATCGCCTTCTTAACAACAGCGGCTTTCTTTTGCAGTCTCTTTTCTGCCCGCTTCAACAACCTGGGGTTTTCTCGTATTTCCTCAGCTCTCATTAGCGTGTCGGCTGCGTTCTCGGCTTCCCAATCACGATCTACTGACAACTGGGGTCCTGTGGTGTTTGGGGAACGTTTTTTTGCTGCCTTCTTTGCTTTCTTCTTAGCCATTTATCCAATCCTTCCAACATTATTGCGATAAACATGCACGGCACCCGACCGATCCATTCTCCAAACCAATTCGCTCGGGTGACATTTTTGTATAATGGCCTCTTGCCTGATAACTGCCTTGAGATATGCACGACGTTGTTGGGGCAATTTCTTAATGATCGGGTCCTTGTAGCCCCGGCCGCGGCAAAGTGCCATGGCCTTAAGCTTCTCTTGCTGTGTCGCTGGTCTTCGTAGCATCCCACGCATTGGCATTGCTATCCCTTTCGACTATTTCAGTGCTTTCTGTCTGCGTCTACGACCTTTTGTGCTTTGCTTCTTGTCGTTGGCAGTTGTCTGGCTCGCCTGGCTCAAGGCTGCCTGGGTCTGGGCCCGCATTAGCTCGACCTTGGCCTTTCGCTCTGCCAGGTCCATGAGTTGCTCATTGTTGAGGTTCAGCAGCTCTCCGGCGGTCTGTGCGTTCTTGAGTGCCACGGAGGACTTATTCACCTGGATGTCTGAGATGTCCTCGCGGGCCCTGGCCACCTTGGCTGCTGTCTCGGCCTGAACAAGCTTATTGATCTGCTCTTGCTCTTGTTGCTGCTTTTGGGCCGCCTGGTCACGCTGCTGCTCACGCTGCTTGATACGTGCCATGAACTGCGGTTTCTTCTGAAGGTTTGAGGACTCTATGATGTCGCTAATGGTAATGACTTCTGCTGCGTCAGGATACAAGCTGCGAATCTCTGTCAATTCACGCATGTTTGACTGCTGCTGGTTCTCTGTAAGAAGCCCCTCGGTAGGATTGCAGTCGTAATAAATCATATCATCTGCGTAAAACTCTTTGACCGGCATCTCGTTAATCATTCGTTGTACGCGGATCGGGTCTTGCCATATCTGATTAAGCCTGGCCTGTTTCCTTCCGACCTGCTGTTTGGCTATCCTGAAGCCCTCAAATAGTCCCTGGTGTCCGGTCAAGGCCTGGCCGGTCCTGTGGCGGCTTAGGATCGCTGGGATGTCGCCGGTATCAGTACCGAAGATTTCCTCATTCATCCCGCCAACGTCGGTTTCCTCTTTGTCCATGAGTGTCAGCATCTGGAAGAATCCGGGCGGAATGTCCGGGGTCGGTGCCTGCCAAAACGCATCCGTTAGCTGGCCCTCGAAGTCATCTCGCACCTCGATAACCTTGCCTTGACCAGACTGGAAAACGTCCTTGGGGTTCTTTAGGGAGCCCTCTTTGTACAGCCGGTAGGTGGTCAACTGGGATTCAACGATGTCGATTGTCTGATTGATCCTTCTGTTGCGTGCCTTCTGGGGATCCCTAAGAATCCTCACGAAAGACTGAAGCTTGAGTTCTTCGCGGTCCATCTCACTGACCCACTCACCGGGGAACCACACGACGTTGTAGTCGTCAAGGGCCAGCGGGTTTATATCGTTCCACACGGGTTCGCTGTCCACGTAGATGGTAAGCTTAACCTTGTTTATCGGCTTCTTGAACCGGCTGAGTGCTGGGGTGCCGTTCGGGAGTTTTGCGTTTGCGATCAGGAATTCGACTCTGTTCTTGTCGCCGTGCCGCTTTACCAATTCCTTGAATGGTATCTCCTGGGCGGTCAATCGGCTAATGATGGTATCCTCAAAAGTTGTCTCTCGCCGCCAATATTCCTCGTACAACCGCATTTTTTGCTGTCTGGCATATCCGTGGTTGTGATTGTAGTCCCACCTTTGCGTGCCCTGGCCGTGCGGGATCTTATTGATGTCGTCTGCATTCTCGGGAAGGAGCTGCAATGCCGTCGATTCGTGCATGTACCGGCCTGTTTGGTAGTAGGTGCAGTCGCTTAGATCCGTAAAGGTCAGGGCCGGATCCAGCAGGAATTGATTGTAGGCCAGGCGGGCGTACCGGAAAAAGCCGAGACGGTCCCGGTGAATCTCCATGAGATTGCTGCCAGAAACTAATTGGCCCATCTTGAAGCAGTCTGACATGACGCCATAACCGCCGAATAATGACATTTGCTGCGTGATGAGTGCTGTATGCTGCCGTGCGGATTCGTTGTCCTCACTGCCAATGGGAGACATCTTCAGGATGTGCCGGTTGCGGATCTCATAGCCCGACAACAGCTTTACCTGCCGTTTCGTCTTGTTGATTACATAGATCGGCCTGCCGGTGCGCCTCGCAAACTCTTCGTCGTCCTTGCTGTTCTGTGCGCCCAGGTACATCTCGGTATCGACGGCGCCCTCGTCCAGGAAACCGCTCCATCCTTGCCGGGCAAAGTCGTATCTGTCCTCTCGCTCCGATTTAAGGTCATTCATCTCTGACATGTGTCACCTTGGCCTCACATATTGCTCGTTGAGTTGCATCAATTCTTCCTCATTGAGCCTGTTCGCAGCGGAGGAAGATACCCGGTTGATTGCTTTCGACAGATACCGCAGTGAGTCGGCTGCGTGTTCGTTTCCGTCCCGCTCGGGCGTGCCGGTGTATACGGTATGATCCTCGCTGCTCATGCTATTGTTTATGCCCTCATGGTAGCCTAAGACCTTCTCGATGCCTATCTCGCAGTCAACAGAATCAAAGCGGGCGGTATACAGGAAATTCTTTGTTCTGATGATACCATCCTTCACGCTGCGTTCCATCTTCATTTTCGTGAAGTTTATGCCCGCTCGCCTTGCCTCGGCCAGGAGGCCCCTGCCAGCAACAACCTTGTAGGCGTTTGAATCAACGTCGAATGGGGCGAAGAACTTTCCGTAAACGTATCCGTACTTTTTCCGCCAGGTCCTGAACAGCTCAGCATAATCTTTCATGTCCTGGCCGGAGTCTTCATAGAACCTGATGATGTTGCAGAAACCGCTCTCTAGTACCTGGAAGAACCACCACGCGCTCGTGTACCCTGGATCAACGACTCCGTGTACCAAGTAGCCGGGTATCATGCCAATGTCGCAGATACGGCCTTTTTTCTCCAGCCAGTCTAAGACCTTGTGGTAGTATGACCCAAGCACGGCCTTTTCTGAAATGCCCCCGAGAACTCGTACCGCGTACTCGTCAGAATGCCTCCCGTGCTTGCGGGCCATGCGCTCCTCGAAATCTCGGCCATAAACGCCTGGGATTACTGTACGGCCTTCTTTGTAGTTTGGTGTATCCAGGACTGAAACCTGGATGTGGTTGTAATCCGGATCCTTGAAAGTCCTGGCAAAGTCGCCAACACCAGAAGTTGCATTTCCAATCGCCAGAAACCTCACATTGTCCGGGGTGCCCATTAGGGATTCAGCAGCTCTCCAAATCTCAGGAAGAATGCCGGCAGCTTCGTCGAATAGGATAAGAACGTTTTTGTTATGGAAACCCTGAAAACCCGTGGCTTCCTTTGTGACGGTGTCCGGTTTAGTGGCCACGCCGATAGCGAAGTACTTCATGCCGAGGTTCGGCTGAAGGTCAAGCTTCTGTGTACTCAGGTCGCCAAACAGGGGTATCTTTGCGTTTTCGTATGATTCCCTAATCTCTCGCCAAAGAAGGTCTTTTACCTGGGTCGCTGTCGGGGCTGTTGTGACGACGGTTGCCGGTGGGTAGCAGTACAGGAAGGTCAAGACGAGGCGTGCCGCGTAGTAAGTTTTTGATAGCCCGTGGCCGGCCCTCACTGTGGTGCGCTTGTTATCACGCACTGATTCGGCTATCTCGTTCATCTTGGGCCAAACGTACCTCTCCTGCACATCGAGAGCGTGAGTGGTAAACCAGACGTGATCGTCCCTACCCCTCTTGCACATCTCCCGGACTTGCTGGACTGTCGTTTTGCCCCTCGTGGCTATCATCGTGTAAGAGTTCTTTCATGGCCTCGGCAAAGGTCTTCATCTTGCCCTTGTCCGAGTCCTCGTAATACAATACATGCTTGGCCAGTTTTTCGACCGCTGACAGAACCTCGGAGTGTGTTGGCTCAGCTTTCGGCTCATACTCTGCGATCTTCAGCAGTCTTGCCGTTATCTGCTCGTGCTGAACTTTGGTGTGCAGCTTCTTCTCGTCAATGAGTTCTTCAATACGGTCACTAACATCTGCATAACGCAAAAGCCGCCTGGCTATCTTGGCGGCGTAGTTGATGTCTCGTTTGTTGAATGGCTCTAAGGGGATTTCCTCTACAACTTCCCCGCCATCCCAGTGCTGCCTTTTGTAGTGCTGGGTTCTGATGATTGCAGCGCCTGGGTCCAGGTCCCACACATATTCAATACAGAAGCGCTCGTGCGCAGCAAATTCTAGTTCAGGCATTTTACTTCACCTCGATCCGGGGCGTTCCTGGTTTTGGGGGAACTGCCTTCATAGCTTTGTGCCCGTAGCCAAATGCAGTCAGGGCCACACCAACGACAGCAATCACCTTGCCAGCAGAAACGGGGATGCCTTCCGGCCAGATTATTACACTGGATGGAATCACCACAGCCCAGTAAAAATGCCCGATGTGTGCCTTGCGGCCATTTAATAGATCCCAAAGCTTCAACACGATAATGCCCCTTTTGTAAAAGCACGGGCCCGGATCACCGGCTAGCAGGCTCACCGGGCCCTGTCTGTTGAAAGGTTCGTTATTAATCGTCCCGCCAGCGAATCACCAGGCCGCCCGTCACCAGATTGTTGCTTCCATACAGCTCAGCGTCGCGCACGTACTGATAGCCACCAACGGCCATCACTTCCCAACTCACAATCCCAGCTTCGTTGATTTTCCGGTCAAGTAGGACGTGGGCGGATACACCAATTGGCGTATACCATTCCTCCATGCTCGTAACGTCAACGACTAGGGACGCCTCCACGAATAGCTTACCTTGGACTGGAGCCTCGACGCCGGACCAATTCAACAGCGGATACCGGATGAACGCACCGACCGACCAGTCCCTGACATGCAAATCGGCGTCGCGTGTTGAGTCGTTGACATAATGCCCGATGCCGACAATGCCATAGTCAATATTTGTGCCGTTTTCCTCCATGATTGGGCTGCGTCCCACCTGGATCGCGAACAGATCATCGGCCAAGTTCAGGCCAAAATTGGTGTATTTGCCCCATATATCAGCGAGTGAGGTTGAACAGAGAATACCCAGGAGGACGACCGCGAATACCACTTTCTTCCCAATACCCATGCCATTTCCCTTTCAAAGTGCCATAAATCTATCAATACAGCTTACCTAGCCGACCCAATAACCGGCTTTACGGCTCAGTGTCAAGCTTTATTCCGCTGATTTTACAGATGTTTCCCCTTTGATGTGTCCCTGGATCATCGCCAGGAGCGTTGGATCCTGCTTGATTTCCTGTAGTTTTCGCAAAGCATTGTCGCCCTGAGAAACCGCTGCAATCCACGCAGTTCTTTTGCCGACTTCGGCCTGGATCTTGGCGTGCGCCTTGGCCTTTTGTTCGTCTGTGCCTTGTGCCTCTACTCGGTTCTGCCATGATTTTATCTGGGCTTCCAAGTACTCCATGAGTTCACTTACGGGCGAATTGCCATGGATCTCTGCACCACATTCGCCACAGAATCTTGACTTCCACTTCTTGTTACAGTGTTTGATTGCCATGCTTACAGCTCCTTTATTTGAGTGTCATTTCATTCCTGCTCAGTCAACGATGTACCAGCCATCGGTGATCATCTCGACTTGGGACGGCAACCACCCGCATATCCAATCCCCGTTTCCTGCGTGCATGGCAAAGTACGGTGGACAATGCAGTGGCACGTCCTCACCGCTAAACTTGGCTGTACGATCATTGACCTTGCGTGCAGTCCCTTGGGTGTTGAACGGTGGTAGATCCAAAGTAGGCTGCATGACGACAAACTGATCTTTGGCATACCAATCACGGAATGCGATCTTGAGGCCCTTCTTGGCCGCCTCAATGGCGAGCCCGAACATCATGCGGTCTGTGCGGCGGTAGGCGTTATCGGCAACATTCTTTGGACTCCATGAGATATAGTTCTCATGGTCTGGATGGTTACTGTTCGGGCTGTCCAGGTATTCAACCAGGTATCCATCATCAACTGGGTCTTCGCCTTCTGGGATTTCCCAACCACGGTACTGATTGTACTGGCCTCTGGTCATTGCTCTCATTGCGACTAGTTTCACTCCAATGTACTTTTCCATACTACAATCCTTTCTTCACTGAGTACGTTTTCGTTTTTCTGCTATACCTTAGCACTTTCATTTTGAGTAACTGGTCTACGCATTTATTCAAAGTCCCGTGGCACTTGAAATGGTCTGTGTTCCCGCTAAACAAGTCGAGGTTTTTGATATCGTTATCCGTTTTCACCATGCTAATGTGATGCACTTGCTCAGTGGGTTTCAGGTATCTTTTGAGCTTCTTTTCCATTACAAGCCGATGTTGCGCAACAAAACCTTTCCTTGCGTATGGGTGTTCTGTTCGCTTCTCTAGCACTGGCCCCTCACACCCACCTCTTTTGTGTTTGGTCGTTCCATCTGGCTTCAATGTTTTCTTTTCACAACCCCATGTCAAGCATTCTGGCACAATCCGCCAGTAGCATCGCATCGGCCACGGCGTGCGTTATCTTCTGTTCTGGCCATCGCCTTTGTGCCGCTATCTTGCTTACATTTTTATCGCCTCCTGTCCGGCAGTTCATTTTAGTCATCCACTTGGTTGGAGTTATTAGCTGGTAGGGTATTTTTAAACCAACTAGACACATCTCTAACTGGCCATAGCTTTGGCCAAATTTGAATGTTGACGAGACTCCCTGTTTCGGCATTGCTGACACTCGCTCAAGAAATGCTGTCTTAGGATTAAAGTCACGCTTACAGATTACCATTTCATGAGCCAGATCGGCCAAGGTTAGTCCCTTGAACTTGAACACCTTGGCGATGCGGCCCTTTTCGTTAACCACGGCACAACCCCCGGACGCGCCGGGATCAACTCCGAGATAGAACGACATTATTCCCCCTCCCCCAGCCAGAAGCTCAGGTCATCGTCTGCTGCTGGATCGGCAGCGTCAGGGGCCGGCCCGGGCCCCTCTGGGAGTTCTTCCATGGGATCTGTCAGACCGCCAAGCTTTTCATCTGCGAGGGCGTTCGCTTCAGCAACGGTCAGCTCTTCCGACGGGCCAGTATTTGTTTCCGCATCCCCAGCAGCAGTAGGTTCCTCCCCCGTCGGAGTGGATGTGTCCGCGTCCGCATCGGGGGCAGGTGTAGGGTCCGGGTCGAAAGGCAATATCTCCTGCGGATCATCCGTGGGTTCCTCGTCCTCGTCCGGGATAAGTTTCGGTGTCGGGTCCATGCGGCGCTCTTCTGGAAACATTGGCCGCTGCTGGATAAGCTCTTGCGTCTCTTTGTTGCACAGCTCAGCCGTCAACGTGGAGTAGTTGAGGGTAAGGGTACATTCAACACTTCGCATCTTCTTGCCGCTCATCAGGCCCTTCTTCAGGTCCTCAAGCACCTCTGTGAGTTTTTTCGCTCTGGCCGTCAGATCGGCTACAACAGCCTTCTTTTCGGCGTCCAGGTCGTTCTGTTTCTGCAGGCACTGCAATAACTGGTCTTGATCGAACTCTTTTTCTGTGGCATTCATTGGGCACAAAATAATGTGCGGCTCGTGGGTGACTTTCACTAAATCTTTGTCTTTGTCGTCCTTCATCGGGGTTTCCTTTCGTTAACAATTATCTTCTCATTAGGATTAGAATGTTATCACAGATTTTGTTGTATTCAGACATTGACGTTGCGCCTGAACACACGTTTTGCCATGCCGTCGCCTCCATCGCACTATTCACATCAGTACGTCTACACGCCCGTTCGGCCTGGTCTCGATGCCTGGCCGTTCTCCTGACTGTCACTTGGTGTGCTGTTTTGTCTACTAGCATTTTACTCACCTATCCGAACAAGGTTTTCTTATTCGCTTTCTTTCGTTCGCCGTGTTGAATAACGCGGGAAATATGTTCTCCTAGCTGGCCCCAGTTATCGGGGTGATGCTCGGCAAGGTAGTTGGTACACGCCGCACGGAGGGTTTCAATGGCGATGACACGGTCCTCAATGCAGTCGGCCCGCACAGAGTCGCCCATACACCGATGGACCATGTCCTCAAAGTGCTTGTAGTGCCTATCCTCCAGCATCAGTCACCCTCCGGTAACCATAAACCCAGACCCAAGGGTCGGTGTCCCAGCCATAGCCACGGGCCGCGTTGATTGAGTCCCAAAGCTCGCGGAAACTATCAAAGCACGCCCCCATACACGCGCCTAGGCAGGGTAAGCCCTCGGCCCCTATAGCGCGATGCGTTATGTCCTGTAGCTTCTCAGGGTGAACGTCCAAAACCCTAACAGTGGGCCTTGACGCCCACCTTGGCATGAAGATCGATGGCCGCTTATGGTAGCGTAGGTCTGTACGGTGCCTGGGCTTTTCCTGGGGAACGGTTACGGCCTTCTTGCCAACCGCCTTGAACGTCCAGGCCTGCCGTCCGGTCTTTGTTTCCCCGTTCTTGACCCACTTACCCCACTGCCAAAACGTCTCACGCACCCACAATATGTCACCTTCGCTGTATCTGGGGACACGGTCAACGCAATTCGGCACTTCGCTGGCGTCCATCTCTGCCATCCAGTTCCACACCCCGTCAACGCAGGTAGGGTCATACCCTACACCCTCGGGCTGAGGCACGATCACGCGACGCGTCTCCGTCTTCAAGCCATACAAGCTCGCTTCCACTAGATGACTCTTCATCAACATCGGTTTATCCATCTTTGTTCCCTTTCACGACAGGACGGCGGAAATGTTCAGCCAGTGGGCATTTACCAAAGTGGCATTCGCCGTCGGCTTGGATGGGCATTAACTTGCCACCCTTGGTTTTAATGAACCATATCTTGCAGGAACAGCCCTTGCACGACGCTGGTTCAGTAATCCAGTTCAATAGACGTTCGATTCTTTCTTCTGGTGTCATTTCGATGCCTCCTGGCAAAGCACTGCCACTATGATCCATTGCTTGGGATCCGATAATCGCATGCTGCAGTCTGATTCGTTACCAGTCACAGCCGACAGCCACCAATCCCAATCACAGGACTTTTCCCCATTAATGTCAGCGGCCACTAGGGCGTCACGCATCTCGAACGCCACGTCGGCCAGGGAGCCGGGGATATCTACGTACTGGCCATACATGAGAAAGTGTGTACAGCCACCCATCAGCCCCCAGTACGCTGCGATCACCCGCTCATGCTTCAAGAGATCCTTGCACTCAAGTAGCTCTTTCATAATGTCCCTTTCAATAAACTCACTTCGGCTGTATCTCCAATAGACCATACTTGTCACTCTCTGCCCGAATACGTTTCTCGGCCAACTTTATGTACTCTGGATTTAGTTCGCATCCCACATAATCTCGGTTGTTCTGGTAGGCCACCATGGCGGTTACTGCTGTTCCCATGAACGGTTCAAGGGTTATCCCCGGCCTAAAGCCTGCGTTGCATTTGCAGCGGGTCCAGCCGGTGGTTTCTGCTGGTGCAGCGTCCAGGTGTGGCTGTGTTCCATTGGGAAGTCTTGTTTGGCCACTGTTGGGCCTACTTGGGACAATGCCCTTCTCTACGGCATGTTCGTTCATCTGCCGCCAAGACTCGTCTTTGACTTTCTCGTATGTCGATTGCCCTGTTTTCTCGATTATCCTGCTCCTGGGTTCCCCGCACTCCACGCATACCTCTTTGGGGCACCCGGCCAGGATGCAGGGCAGGATCAGGGCAGGAGGAAAAGTGGCGAAGTGGCTTGACTCCTTGGTGTTTATGTTGTATAATGCACATTTACAATCTTCTTCTGGAAAGGATTTGTATGAAGACTTGTCAACAATGCGAAAAATCATTTGACCCAAGAAACGAACGTCCATCACATCCGGCCAAGTATTGCTCTCGAACATGCTCGCACATGGCCCAGACAACCCGTGTGAAATTAACCTGTTCACAATATCGCCCCTACCTCTTTCCAACGAAGCTCACTCTTGATCCAGTTGAACCCGATCCCCAGACGCGCACCAGGGCCGTTAGAAACCTTCAAAACATGCCACACAGCATTAAGCTCGGCAGTATCAGACATCAAACAACCGCTAAACTGCACCCTAAACTCTTTAACCTTCTTCAACTGCTCAATCCAGATCACGCACTGCGAAAACTTGCCATACGCACGGCCACCAGCAATATCATCAATGTCAACGGCACCCCGAGCCACCTTACCCCGAGGATGTGACACGAACAGAATAGAGCAGTTGTACTTCGAGGCAATACGCTTGACACCCATCACCAAGTCACGGTCCAATTCAAACACCTTGCCCCCCTTTGTGTCCAAAGCCGTTACAGGATCGACACAGATCACACGGCGACCAGAACGAGCTTGAGCCCCTATCCACGCCAAAAGATCACTATGCGTCATGTCAGACTGCTCGTACCCGATCACCATGCGACGCCCGATACCCTCCAAAATTGAAGCATCCTCAACAGCAAACGAACGGGCCAAAGCATTGTTCTCAGCGTCCTCCAACCACCGAGGATTGAACAAATTAGAGTCCCGACGGATCATGGCTGACAATCGAGACAAATGCCAGTACCGCTCGTGCTCCAGCCATAAACACACATAATCTACACCAAGTTCCTCCCAGTGCATCATACACTGCAACAACGCAAAAGACTTGCCCTCACCAGGCTTGGCACCAATGATCGTCAACGTACCAGGACACAACGGCAAGCACGTTTCATTCAAAGAACTAAACGGAACGTCAATAGCACGCATCGAACCAGAAATAATACGGTCCAAATAGCCCAATCGAACCGCTAAATCGCCCAACCGTATGGCCTCAGACTTCACCTTAGCCAACAACATCGGCCAAGACCGGGGGTCACTATCTCCCAAATAATCGCCAACGTCCCACTTCGGACCCGATGCACCCGCAACAACAGGATCTACACGAAACAAAGTGCAACCCAATCCCTCCAAATGACGACCCACAGCGTCCATGTGCGATGAACCAACGTCATCATTGTCCGGCCATAAATATACCACCTTCCCAGACAACAAAGACCAGTCCGTCTTCCGCCCTTGCCAACTGTATTCGCCCGATTCAGATAAAACACCAGCGCCACCAGCAGATGTAGTACCACATAAACCGGCAGCTATCAGTAAATTCGCACACTTCTCGCCCTCAACTACCCATACCTCGTCACTACCTCGAACGACTGACTCATTGTATACAGGAAATGGACCCGAAGGTGCACCCAAACACCAACCTCCAATAACTTCGCCGTTGGTGCCCTTAAGCTCACCAAACTTGCACTGTAAATAACGCTTGCCAATCTTGCCTGAAGAATCGTCACAACGAATTATCCCCAAATATGGAGCATTCCCCCTATTATAGATGTAGAAACTTCGGAAATTTTTAATTCTACGCTTTAGCTGGGCCAAGGGTATGTATGATGGGGTAGTCGGCCCGGTGGCTGGACGCACCCCCCCGCCCCCGCCCCCCCCCTCTCTGGTCCGCGCGATCGTGTCGCCGCTGTCCGGGCCGGCAGGTGTAGCTGCGACCGAGCCTGGCTGGCCGGCACTACGGTACAGCTCCTGCACGGTGCAGCCCCTGGCCCGAGCAAGTAGGTCCACCACATCACCCGACACGCCGCACTTGGCTCGGAAGCAGTAGGACCGCCAATGCCCAGTGCCCGACGCCTGGATCCACGCCGAGCGGTCATGGTCCGGGCAGTACGGGCAGTCAAACCCGTCACCAGCCCAGCGCAGGTCCTTATCCGTGGCATCATTGAGGACACGCACCAAAGCCGAGCGGTCCGTGGTTGATGGTAATGTATCGGATGTCACGGCCATACACCCTCGACAGCAGCCTCGGCCAGCAGTGCGAGCACATCGACGGCCGGGTAGGCCTTGCATCGAGCTGCCCAGTCCACGTCTTCGTCGTGGTAGTCAGGATCCACGTCCTTGCCGGGCAGCAGGCCCCACAGTTTCAGAGCCGCCAGCATCCGCTTGCACTCTCTGGGCGTGAAGTACTGGAGGTGTGTACGCAGGAAGCGGGCGATGATTGGATGAACGTCCTTCACGGTGATCGGGTCATCTGGCGGGAACCGGCGGTAGGCTATCAGGTCGACCATTATGTCAGACGCAGTGTACTCTGACGACTCGCTTGGTCGTTCACATCCAGGTAGGTGGCTCGTATCCCCCCAATCGTCTGAATCATGGGTTTTCTGGTCTCTGTCTCCTTCTTTATTCTCTTTCTCCCTCTCTAATCTCGATTCACCCGGAGAATCCTTGTTTTCCTGGTTCCCCGAGTTCTTCCCCTTTTGTGTATTCTTCCTATCGTATGATAAGTTAGGTTGCTTTGGGTGTAGAGGCCACTTTGGGGTCGACACTTTGCCGTATGCCTTGCACACGAAGTGTTGGCAGTACCTGAGCATGACCAAGGGGTTATTATTGATATCAACGGCGTGTTCTGTGGGCACATACCGCTCGATCATGCCAGCCTCTTCGAGTTCATCGTTCAGTCTTTGCACGTCCCCAGGCTCTACTTTAGTGTGTGCGGCCGGGTTGATTCTGATGTAGAGCTGTAGGTATATCTCCGTGCAATCAGCCGTGTAGTTGCCCCACTTATCCAGTAGTGTCAGGAGCCGGAAGTAGTGGGCTTGGGCCAGTGGTGATACTCCCGCCAGTGCGTGCGACAGCAGGATCGGCCGGTGCAGTGGCACGAAGTCCGCCGTGTATTGGGGCATGTATCTCTGGTCCTGGTTGGGTTGTGGCTCTATCGTTGGCATTGGTGGGCTCCTGTTTGGTGGGCTGTAATCGTTTGGGTATTGGTGGCAGGCCGGTGGGTAATTGTGTGATCTTGCGTCGTGATTGGTGCTTGAAGGGTGCTTGGTCCCAGGTCTGCGTGGCCGATGAGTAATAGATCGCTGGTTGGCCGGGCCTATCGACCATGAACCCGGCAAACCCTACTTGGTTGGTCTCCGTGAATAGCTGGTATGCGCTGGCGTTGGGGTGTGCGATGTGGAACGGTTTGGAATTGTATCCTGGCTTGTGGTACGCCATTGGTCGCCCCTTATATGATATGCCCGGGCCGGCGTGCTTAACAGCGCAACCTGAGAGGCAGGGGCCGGCCCAGGCGTTGTGAGTTGCATTGTAATAGGCTGCGCTATAATCATGACCGACACAATTACCGCATCTGTGTTGTGACAATCAAGAAGAATCTCAAGTTTATTTCAGGGGGATAAGTCCTTGGGGTGCCTGGTGTTTACAATCATGGATGTCGTGTTTAGGAATATAAACCTGGACATTTCGGGGCCATGTGTCGTAGTATTTAGAGTATGGGGGCAACCGTTAATCTATTGAAAGGGATTTGTTATGGCCTTGTATTGTGACTACTGCGAACATAGTGGCGCCGTCCAGTGCGATGCGTGCGGGATGACGTATTGCCGGAAGTGCGATCCGCAAGCCGAGAAGTTCACTGGGTGCAACTGTCCAAATGAAGAATGTCCACTCCATCCGATCACTGATCCGGATGTGGTCGAGGTGTTGACCGAGTGGGCCACGGACCAGGTCGTAGATATGCTGCCAGTGAAGGGGGTGAGGCTATGAGCCGCGAGAAAGAGTTGTTGGCGATCCATGACAAGTTTGTTTGCTCACTGCCTAGCCAAGCCGTTGACCTGATCGGCGACTATGGGACGTATGACTTTTGGGCAGACTACAAAGCGTTCCTCTGTTTACACTATGACACCGTAGAACCGCGTTGGGAAGCGTTCACCCGCGCGGCAATCCTCTTTTCACGTATCCCTGGAAGGTCGAAATCATAAAGGTAGAAATCAGCAAAACCGAAATCAAGATTACTGTCCCCATCGCTCCCCGTCCGTCCAAGTCGGGCAAAACCACGCTACTGGCATCGATCGCCGGAACGGAGTCTAAGGTACCTGGGCTGGTGTATGACGGCAAACAGGTCACGGTCGGCCTGAATGTCTACGTCCCCAAATAGCCGACACCGGGCAGCGCTGGGGGGCCTGCCCGAGGTCAGTTATTTGGAAACGTCTATTGAAAGGGACTGATTATGATGCTTGAAGTGCCGAAAACCAAAGTGGGTACGGCCGAGTCGGCAGCCGATGTATTCCTATCGCTGTTGAGGGCCGCCGACGAAGTTGAGCAGGACAAGGAACATGTTTGGGCCATGGGCCTGGACAATGCGCACCGTATCAAGTACGTCGAGCTGGGTGATCAGGATGAGATTGTCGCTCTATTTGAGCTGGCGCGTGCTTTGCCTCATATGATCCATTTCGGATATACCGCTCGGCAGGATCTGCGCTACGCCGGGCGCCCCGCTAATTTGCGGATTAACGGATCCGGGTGGGCGCGCGGCAAGATGAACGAATACTGCGTTGTGCAGAAACCGACGGGCACCAATCCGGTTTGCCCTGGAAATTGCCGCACATGTGATCTGTGCAAGATCGAGCGCGGCATTGTAATCGAATCTGTTTTGCGTCGGCCAGGCCGGCAGAAAGTGAGGTCGTCTTGAACATCAACGGCGAAGAAATTACATTGGATCAGGTGGATAAGATGAAGGTTAATAAAAGACAATGGCGGATTACGCCATTGGGAAACTGGGTCACGCTCGGAAACGGGGTCAAGCTCGGAAACGGGGTCACGCTCGGAAACGAGGTCACGCTCGGAGACAGGGTCACGCTCGGAAACGAGGTCAAGCTCGGAAACGGGGTCAAGCTCGGAAACGGGGTCACGCTCGGAGACTGGGTCAAGCTCGGAGACGGGGTCACGCTCGGAGACGGGGTCACGCTCGGAGACGGGGTCAAGCTCGGAGACAGGGTCACGCTCGGAAACGAGGTCAAGCTCGGAGACGGGGTCACGCTCGGAGACT
>Ga0208904_1000358_pt1 | contig 39653 bp, 43 predicted proteins | sample AntAceMetag02UKB_FD_184774 | JGI IMG/M metagenome (GOLD analysis project Ga0208904, IMG submission 184774) | Saline lake microbial communities from Ace Lake, Antarctica - Antarctic Ace Lake Metagenome 02UKB (SPAdes) (version 2) | ecosystem: Environmental > Aquatic > Non-marine Saline and...
TACAACACGATTAGGCCGCATAGCTCACTTGGCTATCGTCCGCCAGCACCGGAAGCAATACAGCCAAGATGGCTAAATCAACCATTGTTCTCTCACGGCTATTGGTACAACTAATAGGGGCAGGTCACCCATCTATAATTAATACCTAAACGATTACTCAAAACTGCTCAAAATATCTGCAGCATCAACACTAATTAGCAAGAATGAACTAATTAACAACTCAGAAACAGAAAAAAGGATCAATAGAAATTCTTAACTATTTTCTACAATAAGAAATTATTTTGCCGCCAAAGAAATAGCGTCTCTACTCTTTTGCCACACCAATACACAAAAAACCCTTAAAAGCAATTGCCTTTAAGGGTTTTATCATTGATTAACTAACGTCTAGGATGTCTGGGGTGAGTGACGGGATTTGAACCCGCGACCTCCTGAACCACAATCAGGTGCTCTAACCAACTGAGCTACACCCACCATTCTATATTTATATCATTTCTCAGAAAAGCATGGTTGGTAGTCCTCTTGCGGGACACCCACCATAAATGAGCACACAGTCTTGCGAAACAAAGTGATCGCAAATTGCTGTGCGAATTTATCCAGAAAAGCTGGATAAATGATTTTCTAAATTATAAAGAGCTATATTTTACAAAACTATTACAAGTTGTCTATTGATTTTTTCCAAACGCTCCAGACAAAGATACCTCAGAAACCCGAAAATCATCCATCTTTGTTTTAAAATCAAATTTCATATCAATGCGAGCTCCGCTCGATTGCAACGTCTTAACAAAAAAATCCTCAAATGTTTTTGGATCTTCTTTTATCTCTTTCTGACCAAAAGCCAAGTTCATTTTTCCCTTAACAGATAAATCATTATTTTCAGAAAAAAGATCTGCTAAAAGCCCTACTTGCCCACCCATGCCGCTGATCTGAAGCTTAGCCTTCATATCTTTCTTGTGAAAATCTGCCCATCCATAACATTTAAGATCATCATCATTAAAACGACCATTAAATCCAGTAAGTGTTGCAGCTATATCGAAACTTGTTTCCAGAGGTTTTTCCTGAGGAAAAACAACCCCTTGAATCGTTGCGTTAACATTATTAAGTGAAAATAATTCTTCTTCTTTCTCTTCAGATATATTAAAAATAGATACGTTCCCATTCCTTACAATAAGGTGATCCACAAAGATAATAAAATCAGCCTCTTCTTGAATTTTTGTTCCAGAATCCTTTTTCGTATTCAATGCTTGCTTATTTTCAGCAAAAGGAGAAAAAGAAAAGGAATCTTTTATTTTCTGATGAATTTCAATTCTTGGACTAACAATCTCGACGACAGGAAAATAAATTTGCTTTAATAAAAAATACACTGGATTCAAAGAACACACAATCTTCTCAAACGACCCTATGCCTTCAACTTTAAGATTTTTAACCTCCAAGGTTAGAGGAAAAGATACATGAATTTCATCGAAAATAATTCTCTTCTTTAATTGCTGCTCGACTTTCTGGATAACGATATCTTTACCATTAGCACTTAAATAAAAGTACCCTCCTACGAGAAGGCTAAAAAGAAAAACTAATAAAATAATAAATATAAGTATAAGACGTTTCATAAATAATAAAGATGGCGTCCCTGGCACGACCCAATCGTGCCAAAAACATCTCTGGGTTTCCAGAAAAACCAAAACGTTCCTATTTTAGTTCGCGCCAAAAATAACGCATCAAATATATGGCGTCCCCGGCACGATTCGAACGTGCGACCCTTTGCTTAGAAGGCAAATGCTCTATCCAACTGAGCTACGGGGACGTAGTTTTTAAAGATTTATTTTGGACAAAATCGTCATTTCCTTAAAAACGGGTGAACGCCAAGATAAACAAAATTTAATGAAAACATTATATCAGGGATAAAAAAACTCGCAAGAAAAACAGCCTTGGCTATGTCGAACCTCTTCCAATCTCTTTTTTCTGAATTTTCAAAAGATAATCATCAGCCTCTTCTCTGTTCATAAAAACACTCATTGCTGGCAAAGCCGAAATCACATCAATTGCTTTTTTTATCTGAACAGGAAAATTAATGATCACAAGATGGTCGCTTGCTTTTTGCAAAGCCCTTTCCATCTTTACCAAAAAACTCAAACCCAGACTATTGATATACTGTAGACGGGCTAAATCCAAGACAACAATTTCCGGTGGATTCAACAAAACCTCTTGAAGCTTATCCTCAAGATCAAGATAAGTCTCAGAATCAATCGATCCATCAAGAGAAATTCTTAGCTCTTTTTCCTTTTTCTTATCTGTAAAAATATCTAACGCCGTAACTACCTACTTTTCTTCTGGTGTAAGTTTTTTTAAGATCTCAACAGCATTCTTAAAGCCTTCCATATTATTCTGCTCCTGAAACAAAGCCATGCTTATCTTTACAAGTTCAGAAGCTTTTTCAGGTTCTCCCTTAAGATCATAACATCCAGCCATTAACAAATAAACATGCGGATTTTTTTGATCCCTTTGAAGAATTTTCTGACAAATGATAATAGCATTATCATACGACTTTAGTCTCATATAAAGTTGTGCTAAAGCAAAATAAGAATTGATTTCTTCTGGAGAAACCTCAGCCGCTTGCTCCAAAGATTGAACAGCCTCCGGAATTTTATTTTGAGCTAAAAACGTCATTGCTTTTTGAAAAAGCTGTTCTGATGTTTCCTGAAGGGCAGGCGCAGACGCTTGCTTCTCGGCTGTGCATCCAACCAAAAAAATTGCACCCAAAATTAAACACAACGCTTTTATCTTCATTCTAAACCCCTTTCGTATTAAATATTTATATCATTCTAGTATAATCACAAAAGTCCTGCAAGGAAAAAGCAACTGTACCATTTTGCTTAAAATCGAGAAGCTTCAAAAAACATAAAATCAATATCTTCCCCTCTTTTTTGCAATTCTTTTAAATATTCTTCTGCTTTCTCAAGATTTCCCTCATGATACGCATTAATACTTAAAGCTCGATATGCATCATTATAATTAGGATTATATTTAATTGATTCTAAAAAAGAAACTTCTGCTTCTTTTCTAAACCCTTGGCGATAATAAAGAATGCCTAAGTTATAAAATGCCAAGCTACTATTAGGACGAATGGACAACTCTTGCAAAAACTCTTGCTCAGCCTCATGAGGCTTTCCTCGATTCATATAAATAAGACCTAAATTGTTATGCACCATCTCCTCATATGGATTCAAAGAAAGTGCTTTCTTGTATTCTTTTTCCGCCAAACCCCATTCACCTTCCAAATAATACATTGCCCCTAAATTTCTATGAGCAAATGGCAAATGTGGCGAGCTTTCGGCAGCACTAATCCAAAAGTTTAAGCGATTTTTATATTTTTGACTAATATTAAAATGAACTATAACAAAAAGAATCAAAAATACGCATGACAAAAGAACACCGGCAATATTTCGATATTTCCACTGCTTAAATGGCCTTAGAGCAGCCAAAGCGATCACAAATCCAATCATCGGCAAATAAATCCTATGCTCTTGAAAATCATGCGTTATGGACCAATGCGGCCTTAAAAATGACATGATTAAAAAAACAAAAAACCAAATAAAACCAAAAAGAACATATTTCCAGTTTTCTTTTGAACAAAAGAATAAGAAAACAATAAAAACAATTAGACAAAAGAATCCATACAAAAGATTCGAATCAGGCAAAATCGGCATAATCGAAAGATTAAAAGGAAGAAATATCTTTCCAAAATAAAGAAGCATCATTGGAATACTTATAAGGGCTGTATTTATCAATGCGGCCGGCAAAAATGATGCGATATTTCCTATCACAAGCTTTCTTACAAAAAACCATAAAATCACGACAATGGCCCATCCCAATGCTTGCTTTCGTATAACGCTTTTTGTGGCCTTGCCCTTAATGAGAAGAATATATGCAGCACAAATAATAGGAAATGCCAAAGCAGACTCCTTGACTAAAAGCGCTAAAACAAAAAACACAATTTGGATAAAATAATCCTTTTTCTTCTCTGTTTCTATAAAACGTAGAAAATACACAAACGATATTATTATCAACAATGTCAAAAGAGAATCATTGCGTCCTGGAATCCAATAAACCGCATGACCTAAAACCGGATGCGCAACAAACAAAATTGATAAAATAAAAACTTTTACCTTAGAAAAATTTAATCTCAATAAAAGAGAAAACAAAAAACATGTCGTCGCAATATGGATAAGAATATTTGTTAAATGATAAACAAGCGGATTTGCACCAAAAACCGAAGTTTCCAACATAAAAATAGAAGCCAAAACAGGACGATAATACATGGTATACGGATACGGATGCTGACCAAAAAAGATATCTTGACCAAATAATTTTGGAAAATTAACTAAATTCTTTAAAAAATGAATATGATCAACAATTAAAACATTGTCATCAAGATACGAAAATCCAAAAAATAAAGATTGAGCATAAATGGAAAAACCAATAAGAACAAACCATGCAAAAGGATGCCAAGAATCTAAAAAGATATGATAAAGATAGGATTGAAGCGATTGTTTCATGTTAAATAAAAATGGTCGGGGAGGAGAGATTTGAACTCTCGACCTTCTGTTCCCAAAACAGACGCGCTAACCGAGCTGCGCTACTCCCCGATTCAAACCCACATTTTGTATGAGTTGAGACGGTAGTATATCACAGCGATTAAAATCTTGCAACTGTTGAAGACTTGAAGAGTTTTGGTATAATGGAGCGATGCTTAAAAAGACTATTTTGATTCTTATTCTTATATCGACTATATTAACCGTTGGCTTGGTTTACCTCAACGAGGTCCTTTTACCGACGAAGCTTAAAGATATTCTTATCAAAAAAATCACCCAAGAAATTGGTCGTGAAATCTTAATTAGCGACCTCCGATATGTCCCTTTGAAAGGACTCGTTATAACAGAATTAACAGTATTTGAAAAGAATCAAAAAAAAGAACCTTTTTTATCTGTCAAAGAAGCTTCTATTAGCATCCTCTATATTCCAGCTTTAATGAGCAAAAAAGTAATCATCCCATCTCTTGTTATTAAAAATCCTATAATACGCATCACAAAACACCGAACAAATGAATGGAATTTTAGCGATCTCTTATCTTTAAAGAAAACAAACAATGAGAAAAGTCAAATTACCGCTTATATCGGAGGGCTTAAAATAATCAATGGAACCTTTATTTTCTCAGATAAAAATTTATTTAAAGAGCCCATTGAAATTATCGAAAATATCAATCTTTCAGCCAATCTCGCTCTCCCCAAAGGCGCTAGAGCAGATATCAGAATTATGCCTTCGGCGAAAAATCCTTTAAAACTTATCTCGAGCATTAATTGTCAATTTGATTCTGGTGATTTCTTATCTACGCTTAATGTTGAAAATTTCTCACTCAAGAAGCTCGCCCCCTACATTAAGACCTCTAATCTTCATCTTAAAGACAGTTCCGTTAGCATCGCAGCTCTTGATATTTCAAGACGAAATAAAAAAACAACCGCCAAAGGTAAAGCCTCTCTTGGAAAAACACATCTTGCAACAGAAAACGAAACACATTTCTCCTCAACGCCCTCTATCTCAATCGACGAACTAACAATTGAAAACGGAATACTGTCCTGCTTAGGAAATCTCTATCTTCATAAGAGCGTAATTATCGACGATAAAAATAAAATCGAAGGCACAATTTCTTATAATTTTAATTTAAAGAAAAAAGGTCAAATGATCGATTCTTCTGGAGATTTAACGATTGAAAATCTTAAAGGCAAATTTAATGCGAAAACACTTTCTTCAAAGAATGTGAAAGGAAAAGCTGAATTAAAATATAATGGCAAAATTCTAGAGTCATTCTTAGATATGCAAGCACAAAATACCGTAATCGAATTTCCAGACAAAACCCAATTTTCTGGAAATCCGGCTCTAAAAGCAAATATAACCTTCAACTCCATATCAAGAAAAACACCGCTGAAATACTCTGGATCTATCACAACATCCTCTGCGCTCTTGACACACCTTCCTTATCTAAAAAATGCGCAAAATATTAAAGGAATCCTAAACTTTGAAAACAACAAAATATCGTCTCCTGAAATCTTCACTCTAATTAAAAATACTCCCTTAAAGCTATCGGGAGAACTCACTAACTTTCAGAAACCAATCCTTAGCATCCAAGGCGAAATACCTAACGTCGATTTATCTAATTTCAAAGATATCTTTAAAGAAATTCAAAATGATCCCACCTCTGACATCAAAGGCCAAGCTTCTATCGCATTTAAATACAAAGGTGCTGCAAAATCTATCGACAATTCTACTATTTCAATTTCTTCCTCTCTAAAAAATGCCGCTATCAAAACAAAAATCCTGCCATCTGAAGTCGTAAATATCTCCGGTGATATTTCTTATGCTGTTGATAGTCTGTCCCAAACACATTTCTTGCCAGACAATGCAACATGGAAAAACCTAAAAGGCACATTTCAAGAAAGACAATATATATCTGACGGATCTCTTGCCTTTAATAGCCTTTTAGCAAGAATTATTGTTGACGGACTTGAAGCTGATGCAAATGTAAAATTAATGTTAGACCGATTCAAAATCAATTCACTCAAAATTAAATATGAAGATACTGACTTAGTGACTCAAGGAGAAATTCTATATCCTAAAGGTGATGAATTAAATATCAATGTCGACATCGACGGAAACTTAAGGCTCGAACATTTATCTAAATTTATCAAACCTTTCAAAGAAAAATTTAAAAACATCAATCCTCAAGGCCTTTGTTCAATCAAAAGCTCTTTTACTGGCGACCCAAAATATTGGAAAGACTGGGCATTATTCCTAAAAGTAAAAAGCAATAAAATATTTCTTAAGAATTACGAACTAAATAATCTTTCTCTTAAAATTAACCAGCGCGACCGATATATCAGCGAATGCTCTGCCTCTGCTCTTTTCTACGATGGAAAACTTACCGCTGACGCCTCAGTTGATTTATCTATCGAAGAGATACCATATAAAATAGAATCAAATATTCAAAACTTAAATTTAGAAAAGCTTAAAAACGCAACGCCGCTACGCGATAAAGATATCTCCGGACTATTGCAGGCAACATATCAAGGAAGCGGCCCTTTATCTGATATTCATTTCAGCAAAGGAGCAGGTTCAATTGCTATCAATCAAGGAGAGCTTTGGCATCTTGACCTTCTGAAAGGACTCGGAAAATTACTTTTTGTACCAGAATATAAAAATATCACTTTTGACCATGCAAAAAGTGATTTTGTCATAACCAATGAAAAGGTTTTTATTAAGGACGGCATTTTAAAAAGCAATCAAATGCAACTCGCATGCAACGGAACGATTTCTTTTAAGGGAGATTTAGATCTCGATATCATTTCTAGATTTGAGCAAAATATCATGAAAATACAATCGCTTAAAAAAACAATTGCTGCAATCCTCACTCAAGCCAACGATTTTTTAACTGTTAAAATTACAGGAACATGGAAAGAACCAAAATACTACATAGTTCCCTCCACTCACGGAATGATTCAAAAAACTAAAAATTTTATTCTGGATGGGCTTCCAAATATTTTTTAATAACAAATTTAAATTTTTTCAACGCGCGTGCCCGATGGCTGATTCTTGATTTAATGTTGGGATCTAATTCTCCAAAAGTTTTATTATATCGGGGAACCAAAAAAAGAGGATCATATCCAAAACCATTGCTTCCTTTTGATCGAGTAGAAATAAGTCCACTGCAGCTTCCAGAAACAACATCCACAATTCCGCTTTGATCCGTCAAAGCAACAAAACAACGATATCGAGCCTGTCTTTTCTTTATCGAAACCTTACGCAAAGATCTTAAAAGCTTTGCATTGTTCTTTTTATCTGTAGCATTAGCCCCTGAAAAACGAGCAGAAAAAATACCTGGATTATTATCCAACGCTTTAACTTCTAATCCAGAATCTTCCCCCATGACAAGTTTTTTTGTATAAAGAGATATCGTCGATGCTTTCTTTAAAGCATTTGCAGAAAAAGTCTTTCCATCTTCCTCAATATGAGGCATATTTTTATAATCTTTTAAAGACGTAATTTTTAAAGGAAGGTCAGCTAAAAACTCTTTTAACTCTTTTAACTTCTTTTGATTATTAGTTGCAATTAAAAGCTCTTTCATTTCTTAGTTATCTAGCACACTTTTTTGGATATCAAACAATTCTGCAATCCCTTCTTTCGCTAAAACAAGGGCTTGGTCCATCTGCTCTTTTGAAAAAGGCAAGCCTTCAGCCGTGCCTTGTACCTCAATAAAATCTCCACATCCACGCATAACAACATTCATATCCATATCCGCTTTTGAATCTTCTGAAAAATTTAAATCCAACAAAAGCTCATTATTAACAAGACCAACACTTACAGCGGCAACACAGTCTCTTAATGGAAGCTCCACTAACTTAATGTCTTTCTTAAACTTCTTTAAAACATCCACAAGCGCAACATAAGCTCCAGTAATCGAAGCCGTACGTGTTCCTCCGTCAGCCTGAATAACGTCACAATCAATTTTAATCGTACGCTCACCTAAAGCAACAAAATCAACAACACTTCTCAGCGATCGCCCTATTAACCTTTGAATCTCATGTGTACGTCCAGATACTTTATTGCGTGCAATGCGAGACGAACAAGAACACGGCAACATACCGTACTCTGCCGTCAACCACCCCGTCGAAGAATTCCGCAAAAAGATTGGAACGTTATCTTCAATGGTAGCTGTACAAATAACACGGGTATCTCCAAACTCTACCAAGCAAGAACTCTGAGCATTCTTTAAATAATTCCGCGTAATTTTAATATCTCTCAATTGATTAGGTTTTCTACCATCTTTTCTTGACATCATTAAATCCTTTCTATTAGCTCTGAGAATACTCTGCTGTAACCGTTGTCTGAATACCACCCCGCGTGCCCATGACAACCTCCACCTTAATCCAGCGTGGCTGACATGCCTTCACAACATCATCAAGAATTTTGTTTACCAAATGCTCATGAAAAATACCAACATCGCGATAAAATACAAGATAATACTTAAATGATTTAAGCTCAACACATGTTTTATCTGGCCTATAATTAATATTAATCGTCGCAAAATCTGGCAATCCCGTTTTAGGACAAATACACGTAAATTCACTCGTTTTTAAATCAACTAAATAATCCCGATCTTGATATTTATTCTTCCAGACATCAATTTTCGGAGTTTTAAGATCTCGAATGTTTTCTTGAAGCCCCTTATATGTTTTTTTTGCCATAGCTTACCGTACCCCTAGTATCTTATGTATTTGAGGAACAACTCGAACATCTGTTAAGAATTCGAGACAAACTTTTTGAAACCTTTGACATTGATCAACAATACCATCTTGAATTTCTAACGTATTCGGCTGCAGAATAAATACTATATCACGATTCACTTCAGATGCAAGTTTTGCTGCGAAACGAACATCTACTTCTGTCGTGCTTAATGAAATAACATTCTTGATAAAAACATCTTTTTTTATCGCAATATTTAAAAATGCTTTATGCTCTTCCCAAAACGCTTTTTGTCCTGTTGAGCTCGGAAGTTTAAAATCCATAGAAACAAAATCAATCTGATCAATCAGCTCTTCTAAAGCTGAAAATAAAATACCGTTAGTCTCTAAATAAACCAAAAAACCTCTTTGCCTTAAAAGAGGTAAGAGCTCCCTTAAGAAATCTTTTTGTAACAGAGGCTCTCCTCCCGTTAAACTAACAGAATGAATGCTTTGAGCTTCTTTTAAAATAACCTCTAAAAGATCTTGGCTTGAAGATTCTTTGAAACTACCCTCTTCTCGTTCTAAGCTTGCCTCTGTGTCACACCAATCACATTTTATATTGCACCCATAAAATCGAACAAACACTTGAGGCACTCCTAAATACTTGCCTTCCCCTTGAATTGATTGAAAAACTTCTGAAATTTTAGATTTCATTTTAAAGAAGGGTCTTTGAACTTAATCGCATCAAAACCTTTTTGCCGAAGCAAGCAGCTATCGCATACACCACAAGGTTTCTGCCCACCTTGATAACATGACCATGTTAATCGGTACGGCACTTTTAACTTAAGTCCTATTTTTATAATTTGGGCCTTTGTTTTAGAAATCAAAGGAGCGTAAATCTTAATTCTCTTTTTACAAACTCCAGATTTTGTCCCCTTGTCTAAAATTTCCTGAAAACTAACAATAAACTCTGGACGGCAATCTGGGTAACCAGAATAATCAACAGCATTTGCTCCTATAAAAATTGCAATTGCACCAATGCTTTCTGCAAATGACGAAGCAAAGCTTAAAAAGATAATGTTTCGAGAAGGAACATATGTCGACGGGATTTCTTTCTTTATTCGCTCAAGCGATCGTTTCTTAGGAATCTTTATTTTCTTATCTAAAAGCGAAGACCCTTTCCATGGAAAAGAAACTTTAACAACTTTAAAAGAACACTGAGCAACTTTTGCAATTCTTTTTGCCTGCACAATTTCTTTTAAATGCTTTTGACCATAATCAAAGATAAGGCCATACGGCTCAAATCCCTTGTTTTTTGCAATATAAAGAGTCGTTGCCGAATCAAGCCCGCCAGACAACAAAACAACTGCTTTTTTCTTTTTCTTACTCATAATAAGTCGCGCTTGCATTCTCAGACTCCCAAACAGTAACACTTTTGACTTTAACAGAAGGAAGCTCTTTGGATATTTGTTGAAAAACATACTTTGAAATATTCTCAGAGGTAGGATTTAATTCTTTAAAATACGCACAATCATTTAAATGCGTATGATCAAGTGCATCAACGACATCCTTTAAGCCTTTTTTAATCTCTGTAAAATCAATAAGCATTCCTGCTTCATTTAATTTCTCTCCTAAAAAAACAACTTCCACTTTCCAGGTGTGTCCATGCAAATTCTTGCATTTTCCCTGATAATCTCTTAAAGAATGCGACGAAGCAAAATCTGATTTAACAGTTAATTCATACATAAAATTTAAACCTTTTTAATATTTTTAATAGGGCATCCTAAGAATCGTTTCGCGAGATCTTTAAAATGCTGAGGCTTGTCACTTACAAAGAATTGATATCGCCCCTCATTAGACAACGAATTCTCTAAATCCATCTTTTTAAGAATATCCTTAACTTCTCTCGCCACTTCCTTCGCTGAATCAACAAGAAAAACTTTTTTTCCCATAACAGAACCAATGACTTTCTTAAACAAAGGATAATGAGTGCAGCCTAAAATAAGCGTATCAATTTTTGATTTAATCATTACGGAAAGATATTCTTTAGCAATACCGTATGTTGGTTTTTGCGAAAACCATCCTTCTTCTGCCAAAGGAACAAAAAGCGGACAGGCTTGCGATCGAACCGTTACCCTTTTTGAAATTTTCTTTATCATCTGAAAATATTTCTGACTCTGAATTGTTGCAGATGTTGCAATAACACCAATTTTTTTATTCTTCGTGACTGCGCACGCTTTCTTTGCCCCAGGCTCTATAACACCCACAATTGGTAAAGAAAACTTCTTACGCAATGATGAAAGAGCAAAACTAGAAGACGAATTACATGCAACCACAATCATTTTGACATTATGCTTTAAAAGAAAACTGACATTTTCTTTAGAAAAACGAACAATTGCTTCTTTTGATTTTGTTCCATACGGAACACGCGCTGTATCTCCGAAATAAACAATATTTTCATTTGGAAGTTGTTTCATTATCTCTTTAACAACTGTAAGACCACCAAGGCCTGAATCAAATACTCCAATGGCACATTTTCGTTTATCCATATTTATTTACCGTGTATAGAGCACCAATCCATCAGCTAAGCTATTTGCAATCTTCTGCCGATAAGCGCTACTTTTTAATTTTTGCTCTTCTCTTTTATTTGACAAAAACCCAACTTCAACTAAAACAGCAGGAATTAAAGTATTCTTTAAAATATAAAAATTAGCTGTTTTATTTCCTCGATTTCTTGTATTAATCTTTTTCGCAGTATACCCAGCTAAATATCTTGCAATATCTGATGAAGATTGTTGTTTATATGTATGCAACATATCAAGCACTATTTTTTTCGCATTAATATTATCATATTTCATATTATATTTCCGAAACATTTTTTTATGTTTCTCAATACAACAAATTTCTTTTTTATCTCTCCAATTTAAAAATCCTAAATAATATGTCTCTAACCCCTCAACCCCAAAACTATTAGCAATATTCGCATGAACACTAATAAATAAATCCGCATTCTCTGATCTTGCCACGTCAACTCTTTCATCTAAAGACAAAAAATTATCCGCATCCCTTGTCTGAACAACAAAGACTCCTCTTTTCTTTAAAGCACTAGAAAGCCGATTAGCAATATCAAGAACAATATCTTTTTCTTGAGTCCCTCTTCGACTAATCGCACCTGGATCTTTACCTCCATGCCCAGCGTCGACGATAATCTTTCGAAATGTTTTTGATATGGATCCCGCTTTTTCGGAAAGAGGTACCATAACGCGTTGCTCAAAATCAAAAGGAACGGAAATAACTCCTCGAGAAATCTTAATTGGCTTACTTAAATAAACATCCCTTTGCTCAATAACAACAATATTGCTTCCGATAAGACCTCGAGCTTCAATTTCTTTTCTGCTTAGTTTAATCACTTGCGTTATACTATCCATCGTACAATCAAATCCATAACGCATGCAAAGCTCTTTTAAAACAAAATTTTGCTTTCGTAATTTTTGATATGGAGTTGACGCACAACCCGAAACAAAAACCAGAAAACCAACTATTAAGAATATAATATATTTTCTAAAAGATTGAACCATTGTCGATTACTTTAAAATATCCTCTCCAGACAACCGATCTCCGGTAATAATCCTAGGCGTTAAAAAGATAACAATTTCAGTTTTTGTTACACTTTTATCTTCATTGCGAAAGATGGATCCCAAAAATGGAATATCGCCTAAAATCGGAACTTTGTTAACCGTTCGAATATCTTGTTCCTTAATTAAACCGCCAATAATAATCGTAACGCCATCTTTAGCTGTAACGGTTGTTTCTGCCTCAGATGTGTCAACGGTTGGTATTTTGTTATTTGTGCTTGTCGTTACATATCCAGTAAGTGAACTTACCTCTGGTTTAATCTTCATTGTAATATATCCATCTCCATGGATTGTGGGCGTTACAAAAAGCTTAACGCCAACTTCAATGAAGTTAACACTTTCAGCCGTTGTTACTGGGCCGGATGCCGTTGTTGTTGTTTCGCTCGTTACATATGGCTCGCTTGATCCTACTAAAATCTTAGCCTCTTCATTATTAATAACTGCTATTCTCGGATTTGAAAGAATATTCGTCTCACCAACCGTTTCAAGAGCCTCAATTAAAACACTATAATCATCACTAGCAATAGTTCCTATGCTAAGTTTCCCACTTTTATCAGTTGACGATAAAACATCAAAATTGCTCGCAAAATCTAAAGTATGAAAATCTGAAACGATCGCCTGCCAATCAATGCCCATTTTATATTGATCGCTCAGCGTGATTTGAAGTATTTTAGCCTCGATTAAAACTTCTGTATGTTTCTCATCAAAAGCCTCAATCATCTTTAAAATTTCATTAATCTTTTCCTTTGTCTCTGTCACAAAAATCTTATTTGATCGATCATCAAATTCAATTTTACCGATATTTTTTGTTAACAAATTTTGAATCTTGCTCGCGACTTCATCAGCTTTGGCATATCGCAATGAAAAAACTTTTGTCGACAGAGGAATATCTGCCCGACGTATTACTTCCTCCATCAAAAGAATCTTTTCGGGTCTATCCGTAATAATCAATGTATTCGACTTCGTATCAGCGGTCACTGTTCCAAGCTGACTTTTCATCTGACCTAAAACCGGTAGAACTTCATCTGCTTTCGCATATTCTAACTGAACTAATTTTGTTTCTGTTTTCTGTCCAAACTTGTAGCCATATAATTGCTGAAAATCTTGAGCCGTTAAAACTTTGATGATCCCACCTTCTTCCACATAGGCTAAATCATTTGATTCAAGAATAATCTGAAGGGCATCTCTAACGCCCACACTTTTTAAATAAATTGTTACTTTGCCTTTAACATTCTTTCCTGCAACAATATTTAATCCACTTTTTTTCGAAATTAATTTTAAGACATCAACAATATCCATATCCTTTAACTCAAGAGCATCTAGCACAATCCCTGCCGAAAACGAATTACTTGACCCAAAGCCTTGATTAATTTCATTAATATTACGCGCAGAAAAAACTTTTCCGGAATAGGTCCTTGGCGCAGGATCTTCTGCCTGAACTTGCTCAAAGAAATCAAGCGCATTGGTAACAACGGAATCAGAGCTATCTTTTTGTGCATAGCTGATGGTTCCGCCGATCAGCAAAACAAAAATAACTAAATAGCATAGTATAAAATTTCTTTTCATATTCATTTCCGTCTCCTTTAAAAGTATAAAATATATTTTATTGGAACAATTCTATTGTAGACCCATTGTAATCTAAAATGATCTTTCCTTCTTTGATAGACCGAATCTTCCCTTCTAAAACTTCATCTCCTTGATGAAGAAAAAATATTTTTCGAGATTTGATATCCTCAATAATCGCCTCTGGGACATCTCCTAAAACAATTCCGACTATACGAAGGCTTTCTGATAAATTAATATTTTCAGCTTTTACCTGCTCTTCTTCTTGTTTTGGCTTTGGTCGAGAAAAAACATCGCGCTCTTCAATTTCTTGCGCATAATACTCATACGGCTTACTTTTTTCATCTTTCAAATCAACAGTCTTGCTAATTTCAGCAGGCACATCGTCGACAACAAAATCATCTACCTTATTCTGAGAAAAGATAAAAATATACAACAAATATCCTGCCAAAACTAAAACAATTAAAATCATTAGTTGATTAAGCACTCGAAAAACACGCTCAAAACTATCAGAATCAATTTTCTCAACACTATCTTTATCATCAGCTTTCTTTTTAGATATACTTTTATCTTTTTTACGAATAATCTTTAAAAGCTTCTCTTCTGGCAATCCCTCTCTATTCATCTGTACCCCATTGCCTTTCTTCTTCAGCCAAGACATCAATCAATTCTCCCGTAACAACTTCGCGTCCTTCCATAACAAGTCGTTCTAACGCATTATGACAATATAACGTAATTTTTCTTGGATATCCTTGAGTCACCGCATAAATCTTCTTAATAGCTTCATAGCTAAAAATATCACGCTGCCCGCTAAAACCAGCTTGTTTAAGTCTAAAATAAATCATCTGCGCTGTTTCGTTCTCGTCAAGTGGATTAATAATATATCGTAAACTCACACGATCCATAAAATTATTAATTTTCTTTATTCTAGGCAAGAGCTCCATCTGCCCTAAAATAACAAGCTGAAGCAACTTAAACTCGTTTGTCTCGTAATTTAAAAACGTTCTTAAAATTTCGATAAACGGTAACGACAACTTTTGCCCTTCGTCAATTAAAAGAATAATTGTTTTTTCTTCCTCAACACCTTTTTGAAACAAATATTTCTCAATTGCTTCTCTATGATCCATTGCAGATCGCAAAAAAGGGCTCACGCCAAACATTTTTGTTAAATGAGCCAAAAACTGATATTCGCTTTTAAAATCTGGATCAAGAATCATATGAAAAACAAACTTATCTTCTTCGCCATTAAACGATTGCAGCAGAGCCCTTGATAAGGTCGTCTTTCCGGCTCCTACGTCACCTAAAATAAGACTTAACCCTCTTCGCAAGCGAATCGCAATCTCCAAACGCTTTAATGCCGTTGTATGCTCTCTCGAATGATAAAAAAAATCAGGATCCGGACTTGTCGAAAAAGGTTCCTTTTGAATATCTAAAACTTCATAATAACTCATACTAAATCTTTAACCTTTTTTTAATTTCTTTTAAAGATAGTCCTTTGCTTCGCATACCACGAATCTCCTTAAGACGATCAACAGAGCCATCATCAAAGTATCGAAAATTTGTGATTGGACTACGACCAATTTCCTCTAAAAGCCCAATACCCAAATAATACTTTACTGTATACGTTGAATAACCTGTTGAAACCGCTAAATCTTTTAGTAAATATATGTTTTTCATAGACTTAAGTATAGCTCTCTACTCAGAGAGCTATACTTTAAAAATAGCAAAATCTATACATCTTGTCAATAATAAAGCGGTCTTTTTATAGGATATTCTTACTTGGCGGGATCTAGCAAAATGCGACTAGCAACAATTTCACATCGTATATCTTCCGAACGAGTAGATCGTTTTTCTAAGCGCACTTCTTCAATTTGAAAATAATAGGGTTTTTGTTCTAAAAAATACAAAAACTTTGTAATCAAGCTCATCGTACCTTGTGTCTGAATCGTAAACGAAAAATTCTTGAAAAAATCTTCTTCTTTAATTCTTCTGGGCTTCATATCAATAATTTTAATATCTGCTTTTTTCGCTGCAACTTCAATTTCAGAAAAAATTCGATTCATTTCCTGCTGATCAGAAAGCTTTTGACCAAAATTCTCCAAATATTGATCATACGTTTCCTTGACACTTTTTTCCTTTTTTAGAATATTCATACTCTTCTTAATCTTTTTCTTTGTCGCATTAATCTCTTGTTGAAAAAAATCTTCTTGCAACTTAATCGGCTTATAAACAAATTGTACGCCAATGTAAATTAAAGAAACTAAAATACATAAAGTAAAAATTTGGCTTTCTCTCTTTGATAAATTCTTAATCATTATTGTGTGTCCTGTGAAATGCTTCGAACAATCTGACATGTTATTTTGAAATCAGTAATCTCCCCTTCAAAAACTCTTCTCTGAGTGGCATATTTTAAATTAACATCTTTAAATAAAGGCGATCCAATTAAATTCTTCTGAAATTCATTAACATCAACCCTCTTCTCAGAAATTCCCTGAATCGTTAAGTTATCATTCTCATCAATGCTTAAACTGCGATACGAAACGTTTTCTGGCGTTAGCCGATAAAGCCTATGAATAATGTCTACCATCGACGGAACAGAAACAAGATAATTTTTAATATCAGCAATACGATTCTTTTTTGTTCGAACTTCTTCGACACGAGGTCTCAATTGTTGATGTTGCATTTCCAATTTCTTAGAAACAATCTTTTCTTGATACAAGTTAAAAGAAAATGCAGCCACAATCAAGCATCCAGCCACAAAGAAAAGCCCTATTAACTGCAACCACATAACTTGTTGTGCTTTAATTTTTCTTGTTTCATTTTCTTTTTTAGGTAAAAGATCAAACGGTTTTTGCGGTCCACGAAAAACAGCCCCTAAGCTGCTTGAGGAAGAAAAATAATCTCCTTCTGAGAGAATCGGAATAAAACAATCTTTCATTTTAGGAAAAACTCGATAAAGATCAATGATATCAACGGGTATTCGTATTTCTTCAAAAATCTTTTCTTTTAAAAAAATACTTTCATGAAAAGATGAAATTAAAACAACGCGACTTGGCAGCGATCCTAAGTTTTCTTTTCGATAAGATTCAAGGGTTAATGAAACCTCTCTAACAAAGTCATTCTGAAAATCACCACCTAAATCTTTTGCGCCAAAGTGAATATTGCGTGAAAACAACAACTTTCCATCAAAACAAAAACAAATCTCACTGTCTGACGTATCTACATTTATAACCATCAACAAAGCAATGTTTTCTTTCTTAACTGCTTTCTGCCAATGATAAAATCCATTAACAATGCTACTTGAGCTTAACGTTAAACTGTTTAAAGTTAGCTGACATTTCTTGAAAACATCTAAATATTTCTGTGTCACTTCCTTGTGGACAATCGCCGCTAAAACTTTGCTGTATCCGTCAGGATTCTTAGATATCAAAGAATGATCAAAAACAATATCTTCTTTTGCATAAGGAGTCTGATTTCCGATCTGTAAAGAAATCATCTTGCTCAATTCTTGCCCAGAATGAGAAGGTAAAGAAAAATACCTAACCATAGACTGACTTCTGGGAATAATGCCAATGATATGGCTTTCTCTTACTTTATCGTCAACCATTGAAGATAAAAGATTAACAATACCCTCAAAAGACGAATCAGCAATCTGTTTTGCTTGATGACGAACAAGGCGAATGCGCCCGCCCTGCCTTAAAACCTGTAATAACTTAATATGAAATTCACTAATCTCTATGGTCGTAATCATTGATTTCATCATTTTTATTTCTTGCTCCAAGATGCAATCGAGAAATTTTCTCGATCTACAACAACTTCAATTTCTGATAAAACATTTAGAAAAAAACTTCTTCCTTGTGTTTTTATACGATAATACAAACTTTCTTCCTTTATTTTACCTGACGCACTTAAAAAAATCGATAACTCAATTGAATTTAATGCAAACGTCTCTACATTATTCTTTTGTATCGTCTGATCATCTGCCGTACACGGCTTTCCGTCTGATCCCTGTCGATATTGCAAAATTTTAGCAACCAAAGAATCCGCATCAGCCCATGATGCCGTTGGATTTTGATCTGCAAATAAATAAAAGAACGATTTCAAAACAATCTCTGATGCCGTATTAACATTGATAGAAAGCTCCGTGCTTTGTTTTGGAAATACCGTTATATATCCTTTTAGCCGTTTGAATATTTTATCATCAACTGACTTTACCAATAAAATCTCTTCAATCGTATCAAGACTAAGATTTTTACAATGATATGGTTTCTCTCGAGACATATAAAAATCATCTTCAGCTCCAAAAGATGAGTTAAAAACATCGCTGTCAGCATCTTTCCAATCAACAACAGAAGAAGCAATTTCATCTGCCGCTATATTCTCGACACCTAAAAAAACAAGCAAATAGCTTAACACTTTATAATTTTGTGAATTAAGCGCATTTAAATTAATCCGCCTTTCCTCGTCTTGAAATCCATAACAAATATCATTTTGATTATTCGATGCATCATAAATATTATAACGGACGTCAAATATTCCATCTTTCAAAGGAATGTCTTTAAAAACGCTCTCTGATGTTTGTTCTTCATCAAACGAAATCCCACATTGATACAATATATCAATTTTATTTTCTTCATTCCCTGATGCCAAATTGCTCATTTGATTTAAAGCATAATTAATTCCCGCCCAAGCCAAATAATCAGCCTTTGTTTTTGCAACAACATGCTTGGCCAATGCTAAATTAATTCTAGTTCTTCGGCCCAATCCAATCGCTAAAATTGAAAGCACAACAAGAATCCATAATCCGACGATCATAATAACACCGGATTTATCTCTCAAAAAAAGCTTTTGTCGTCTTATTTTCAAAGGACTTCCTCTCCCCAAAAGCCAGCAGGAACATAAATGCTACGCCTAATAACAAGCGGACTACGTGTTTGCGAATCAACAATCTTTAATTCCACTCGTATGCCCGCTGGAACATAATTATTTTCCCAAACATCTTTCCATGCAAGCTGCGAATCATTCTCCGATGACTCAAGAAACGCATATGAAAACTTTAAACCTTGTTCCTCGACATTAAAACAAACCACTTCTTTTAAAGACCTATCTTTTGATTTATTTATAAAATCAACTAAATCTTGCTCTTCGCGAATCAAAACTTCTTGCACCAAAGCTTCTTGTCGTCTTTCCGTTACAGAAATGCTCTTTCTTGATCGCTTCCCAATAATAACTTTATGAATAAAAATTTCTTCTTCTTTCTCTAAGTAATACTGAACAACTTTTATGCCTTCATCCGTTGTTACCAAAAACCTAATTCTTTCTTTTTCTCCTAAAAACCCATTAATATCAGGATATGAACTTGAGAAATCATAAATCGTTGCATTTTGCAACTCTCTCGCCATTCCTTCTAACGCCCAGCTTGCCTGTCGATATATCCTATCTTCTAATCTTTGATCAATCTGAATACCGCTCCAAAATGTGCTATAAAGCGTTACGGCAATAACAGAAAAGATTGCAAGCCCTAACAAAGCTTCAATCAAAGAAAACCCTTTTCTTTTTATTGCTGAAAAATCTTTTTTCATTATTTTAAAAAGTATTAAAAACATATGTCGACGCTGATATTAAATTTTCCCTTCGTCCATTTTTCCAAGATACAATTAAAACAACTTCGCTTAAATCCTTGCACATCTCCTCGCACCCCGGCTCAACTGCTTGAACATGATATTGAAAATTTTCATATGGAGACGCAAACAATCCTTTCTCATCTAAGTCAAGCTCAACAACAGCTTGCTCCAAAACTTCATTCATTTTATTTCTTAATAAAAAAGATGCTTTAAAAAAATCATCGCTGTATATTCCTGCGCGCAAACTTGCCAAATGAGACTGAACGATCAATACAATCCCTACTGATAAAATAGCGACAGTAAGAAGGACTTCCAGCAAAAGAAATCCTTTTTTTCTATTTCTCAATTTCATAAACATAAACATTGCCTCGCTGCTCTTTCGTTGAAACAACAATCTCATTCTTTTGGTCTGTAAGATCGATCTGAGCTTTGTCCATTAAGCCATCTGGATAAAAACAAATTGTTTTTTGATCAACCTTAAACCCAATCCTCTTAGGAACAACAAAAACCTTCCCCAGCCTTCCAGTAAATCTTTCAAATCTCTTTTCATTGCCAATGGTCTCGTCAATCGGCGCTTCCACCAACAGCCAATATTTATTCATTGAGGAATCAAGTCGTATTTGATATTCCTTATTATCAATAACAGAACGCTGCTGCGCATACTGCATAATATACGCAATATCTTTTGCTGTTTGTTTTAATTCTAGATATGACCGCCCCTTAACAAGATTCGGGATGGCAAGCCCTGCAAGAAGAGCAATAAGAACAATGACAAGTAAAAGCTCAATGAGACTGAAAGCTTTTTTAAAATAAAAAAGAATAATGTTCTTCCCCTAAATTAATTATATGATTCTTCTATCCAATTAGTAATGTCATCTTCGCTTTCAACTCCATCAGAACCAAGAGAAGATAAATCATATTCTTCTGCATTATTGTTACCCGGCGACACATAAACGTATTCTGCTCCCCAAGGATCTTTTGGAATCTTTTTCTTTTTCAAATAAGGACCATTCCAGTGCGCTGGAACAGGAGACGCTGTAGATTCTTTCAAAAGCGCTTTTAAGCCTTGCTCTGTGGCAGGATATTTTCCATTATCAAGCTCATAAAGATCTAGTGCCGTCGATAAATTTGCCTCAATATCAGCACGAGCAGCAGCCTCGCGCGCTTGCTCTCCTCGTCCAGCCAAGTTTGGAACAACCATCGCAACCAAAATACCTAAAATAATAACCACCAACATAATTTCAATAAGAGTAAAACCTTGTCTTTTATTTTTCATTTCTCAATCCTTTCTATTTAACGAATCATTAAATTCATTTGAAATATCGGAAGTAACATTGCAATAACCACAAATCCCACAACCGATCCAATAGCGACAATTAGAATCGGCTCTAGCAGCGCAGTAATTGTTTTCATCATTTGGTCCGACTGTTTTTCATAAACATCAGCAAGTTTATGGAGAGAAACCTCAACACGACCAGCCTGCTCCCCGGTTGAAATCATGTCAATCGCTGTTTGAGAAAAAAACTGACTATGCTGAAAACTTTCCATCAAGCTCGAACCTGCAGAAACTTGTTTAGCAACTTTTTTTATATCTGCTTTAAAAGCTTCGTTTTCTAAGATATCCGAAACAGAATTTAGCGCCGAAACAATAATAACCCCCGAATCAAGCAGTGTTGCCAACGTCCCTGCAAAACGTGCGATTTCAACACTTTCAATAAACTTTCCAATAATAGGAATGTTCAGCTTTATCTGATCAACAAAAAGCTTTCCTTTTGTTGAACGAGAAAATTCTTTTAAATAAAAAATAATGGCCACTAATGCCAAAACAATAATCCACCAAAACCGTGCAAAGAAATCACTAATATTCATCAAAAATACTGTTGGCCAAGGAAGATTTGCCGATAAATCTTCAAACATTTCTGTTAAACGAGGAATAACAAATGTTAATAAAATAAAAACAGTCATTATCCCAACGCTTAAAATTAATGACGGGTAAATAAGGCTTGTTCTTGCTTTTGAAATCATCTCTTGATCTTTTTCCAAAGACTCTGTCAATCGACCCAAAACAACATTAAGCTTTCCGCTAATTTCCCCAGATTTAACCATGTTAATATATAGCGGTGAGAAAACATAAGGATATCTCTCTAAGCTTACAGATAAAGAGCTTCCTTCTTCAACAGAAATACGAATCTGCTCAACAATTTTCTTAAAATGAATATTCGTAACTTGGCGAGAAGATGTTTCAAGCGCTCGTAAAAGAGGAACACCCGAATCAACTAAATCATAAAGATGTCGCGTTAAAGAAACAATATCTGAAGACTTAACTCTTATTTTTGATGATTTCTTTTCTTTTTTAGAATTAGCTGAACTTTTTGCTTTGTAAGGAATGACATCGATTGGGGATAATCCAAGATGAATAACTTTCTCGACAGCCTGATCGAAATTCTCAGCCTCAATCACATCTTCAATGATTTGAGAAGGTCCTTTTTTGGCCTTATATGCAAATGTTGCCATAACGGAGTCATTCTAACATACGAAAAATGCCATTGCAAGATCAACAAACATATAATATATGTATATATATTTCTATATAATATAATTTATATAAACACATGAAATAAAAAATGCCGGCTATCAATAAAAACCATAGCCAACATTACTTCAAAATCCTTGAAACTTAAATATTTTCTTCTTGTGTAACCCGAATAACTTCGCTTGGACTTGTTAATCCGCTCTTAATTTTTTCCCAACCGCTCTCTCTCAATGTTTTCATTCCAAATTCTACGGCTTTATTCTTTATTTGTGCAGCAGAAGCTTTCTGAAGTATCAAATCTCTGATCTCTTCATTTAAAACTAAAAACTCATAAATTCCTTGCCTGCCCTTATATCCTGTCATGCCGCAAAACTCGCACCCTTTTCCCTCGTAAATAATAACATCTTGCAAATCCTCTTGTTTTAACCCAAGGCTCTGAATCATCTCTGGGGTTATCTTAGCAGGCTGCTTACATTTTGGGCAAATTAATCGCACAAGCCTCTGAGCAATAAAACACAATACCGAACTAGAAATCAAATACGACTCTATGCCCATATCTAAAAGACGCGCAACAGCGGATGCCGCATCATTTGTATGAAGCGTTGAGAAAACAAGATGTCCTGTTAGCGCCACCTGGATCGTAATTTCAGCCGTTTCCGCATCTCGAACCTCACCGACCATCATAACATCCGGATCATGACGCAGCATGGATCGAAGACCGGCAGCAAACGTAAGGCCAACCTGAGAATTAATTTGAATCTGTGTAATTCCTTTAAGCTGATACTCAACAGGATCTTCTATTGTTATAATCTTTTTTTCAATGCTATTAATTTTAGAAAGACAAGAATAAAGTGTCGTTGTTTTTCCACTTCCCGTCGGGCCCGTCAAAAATATAATACCATGCGGCTTTTTAATCAAACTCGATAAAAGAACTTCATTTTGCTTGTCCAACCCTAAATCTAACAAACTATAAAGCTTTGTTGAACTCAAAAGACGAATAACAACACTCTCTCCATAAGGTGTCGGTAAAAATGAAACTCTCAAATCTAAATCAGCATTCTTAGTTCTCACCTTAAAACGTCCATCCTGAGGAAGTCGTTTTTCTGCAATATTTAAATTCGACATAATTTTAATACGCGAATTAATTGAATCCTTAAAATGCTTAATATTCGCAGGAACTTTTGCATCATGCAAAAGACCATCAACACGATACCGAACATTAAGCTCATCTTCAAATGGCTCAATATGAATATCTGTCGCACCATCTCGATATGCTTCTAAAAGAATCTGATTAATAAATTTTCCTATCGAGGCTTCAGAATCAAGCTCCTCTAAATCTTCGTGACCTAAATCCTCCTCAATAACAGAAACACCATCCATCATCTTTTCAATAGTTTGCGCCCCTAATCCATAATATTTTCGAATGGCCTCCTCAATATCTTTGTGGCTTGCCAAAACAGCGTCTACCTTAGCCTTTGCCGCAAGAGCAACATCATCTAAAACATGAATATCTAAAGGATTTGTTAATGCAATTGTTAAAATATTGTTTTTGTATTCAACGGGCATAATTTTATAATAATCAACAATTTTGGCAGGAACACGCTTAACCACATCAGAAGAAATAGAAAAATCTTTTAAATTAATAAACGGAACATCGAGCTGCTCTGAAAGGATCGGAAGATAAATTTTCTCCTCGTCTACAAATCCAAGCCGAACCAATGTGACACCCAGCATCTCCTTGGTTTGCTTCTGTTCATCCAATGCTTGATTGAGTTGATCAACACTAATAATATTCTTTTCGACGAGAAGCTGTCCTATGGGAGATTTTGATTTCATAATTATTGACCTTTTCTCAACTAAAGATAATGGTAGTCAAAATATTCTGGTCTTTTCTCAATGTGAAAAAGGTCTCAATATTGGTTTCCATAATATCTTTAATTCAGAAAAGACCAATAAAGAAAATAATGCTAACGAGGATTTCTTACCGTTACTCGATAATAATCTCGAGAAAAATCATCTATAGATTTCTTTACAGGATTGGCATACGAGACAATATCGTAAGATTTGTCAACTACAGCGTCTGCAATCTTTTCGTTTACAACAACGCCGTCTGAACGTTTTATTTCATCATAAACACCTAAATATGATCCAGGCACAAGCCCGTTAACGACTCCCAGCGTGACCATGCACCTCGATGACTTCCGGTCAATCCACATAATGCCATCTTTGCGATCAAGCTCTTGGCCACCATAAATGATTTCGGCTTTTGCCAAAACATCTTCAATCTTAATCGGATCTCTTTTAACTTTTTTCTGATCCGATTCAGAGAGAAAGCTTTGACTTTTTTCAGATATTAAATTGGCAAGCTGAGCTTGGAGGGCATCTGCTTCTTGAGTGTTTTCTTTATTTCTTTGATCAATAAAATAAGAAACAGCTGTCACACATACGAAAGCAACAACAATCAGTAAGAGACCTATAAGAATTTTAGTTTTATTATTCATATTAATATAAGTAGAGTTTTATCTCTTCTCTTTTTAGCATGACGTGATGCTATTGTCAACTTATGACGGAAGAATATTAAAACATCTTTAAAACAAAAAACACTTCCCCTCCCTTGAATCCTAATAAAAAATATGCCATACTTAAATTAGAAAGAGGAGGTAGGAGATAGCGAAAGCGATCAAGGTCTATCACCTTATAAGAAAGGCTCCCAAATAAGTTGGGGGCCTTTTTATTTCTATTTACGCCCTAAAAGCGCAAACATCTTTTTCTTATATGCCTCAACTCCAGGCTGATTAAAAGGATTGACTCCCATCAAATAACCCGTCGTTGCCACAGCTTTCTGGAAAAAATAATAAAGCTGTCCTAAGGCATGCGCATTGCACGATGGCAACATAATCGTCATATTGGGCACGCCACCTTCATAATGAGCTTCAGCTGTTGCCTTGTGTGCCTGCTTGTTAACAAAATCCAAATCTTTTCCGGCCACACAATTAAAGTTATCTAAATTCTGATCATCCTTTGGAATAATCATCTTGTGCCCAGAATCCTCAACCATCAAAAATGTTTCAAAAACGTTTCGCTCACCTTCCTGCATCATCTGCCCCATTGAATGAAGATCCGCCGTTAAATTAAGAGATGCGGGAAAGGTTCCTTTGCCATCTTTGCCCTCACTCTCACCAAAAAGCTGCTTCCACCACTCTGCAATATAAGACAATCGTTGATAAAATGTAGAGAGAACCTCTATCTTCTTGCCTTTTTGATGAAGTAAAAAACGAGCCGCAGCATATTGATGCGCGATATTTTTCTCAACGCTTGGTGTCATAAATTTCTTTTCAGCAACTCTTGCCCCTTCAACAAGCTGCCTAATATCAATACCAGCAATAGCCAAAGACACAAGACCTGCTGGACATAAAACTGAAAAACGTCCCCCCACATCATCATAGATTGGATAAGTTTTATATCCTTCTTGATCTGCAATCTTTTTTAAAGCACCTCGATGCGCATCTGTAGCACAAATAATATGCTTTTTAAGTTCTTCGGGACTATATTTTTCTTGCATAAATTTCTTAATGATACGAAACGCCAATGCGCATTCTGTAGTTGTTCCAGATTTTGACACAACGACAACCGTAACATGCTTATCTTTTAAACTTTCAAGCAAATGAAACAGGTAACCAGAGCTTAAATTATTACCAGCATAATGAATAGGAATTTTCTGATCTGCGATCAAAAACTCCATTGTTGCTCGCACTCCAAGATAAGAACCTCCAATACCAATATTGATTAAACAATCTGAATGGGCTCGAACCTCTTCTCCAAAACTTTCAAGCTCGTCGATCAAAGAATCGCTAATTTGAGACGGAAGATCTACCCATCCTGTGAAATCATTACCCTGTCCTGTTTTATTGATCAAATCCTGATGCACTTTCTCAACATCAGGCTCAATCGCTTTCCATTCACTTTTATCAATAAATCCGTTTAAATTCTTAATATCAAGTTTAATGTCCATAAAAATCCCCCATTTAAAAAACTTTGTTAATAATGCCTCCACCTAAAACTGTATTATTTCGATAAAAAACTGCTGATTGCCCAGGCGTCACAGACCTCTGAGCGCGCTTTAAATGAATCCTTACTTCTCCTTTTTTCTGATAAACCAACTTCGCTTTTACTTCTGGATGATTATATCGAATTTTTACCTTTACCTCTATCTCTTTCTTCGGAATATCGCAACTTACAAAATTAACATCACAAACAGAAAATTCCTTGGCCAGCAAAAGATTCTTCTCGCCAACATAAATCGCGTTTTCTTCTTTATCAATTTTATACACATACACCGGCTTTCCAACAGCAATCCCTAGCCCTTCCCTCTGACCAATTGTATAAAAAAAGATTCCTTTATGCTCACCTAAAACATTTCCATCTTTACCTTTAATCGGCCCCGGCGATATCATTTCTTTTCCAATTCGATCTTGGATAAACTTTTGATAACCCGAATCAGGCACAAAGCAAATATCCTGGCTTTCTTTCTTTTGCGCATTCTTAAGATGATATCGTTTCGCTAATTTTCTTACTTTTTCTTTAACTAACCCGCCTAAAGGAAACAAAATAAAAGGCAAATCTTCTTTCCTAATCTGATGCAAGAAATAAGACTGGTCTTTAGATCCTTGTATTCCTTTCTTTAACTTATAATTCTTGCGCACCATTCCTCGGCCAACTTGTGCATAATGACCCGTCGCCAAATAATCTGCACCCAATGCTTTTGCCTTTTTAAACAGCGTTCCAAATTTAACATATTGATTACAGCGTACGCACGGATTAGGCGTTCTTCCTTCTAAATATTCTTCTACAAAATGATCAATGACTTTATCATTTAATTCTTTTCCAAAATTTAACACGTAGTGTGGAATACCTAATGTTTGCGCAACACGCTTCGCGTCTTCAATAGCATCAGCGCCACAACACGATGATTTTTTCCCAAGAGCAAGCGAAATATTAAAACACATGGTTATTCCTACAACATAATAACCTTTGCTTTTTAAGAGCGCAGCTGCCACCGACGAGTCTACGCCACCACTCATGGCCACAAAAACTGTTTTATTCTTTCTTTTATGCTTAATCATTTTCCGTAATCACTTTTATTGCTTGATACGTTGCTGAGCAAAGTTCCTGAAGTTCTTTCTTAGCTATCGAGAGTGGTGGCATCAAAACAATAACATTGCCAAGCGGCCTTAAAATAACTCCCAATTCACGCACCTTCTGACAAACCTTAACCCCCATCTGCTGATCCCAAGAATATTCTTTTTTTCTTTTCTTATCAGCCACAAGCTCAATTCCAATCATAAATCCTTTTTGACGCACAGCTCCAACATGTTTTAATACTTTGAATTTCTTGAGCTCTCTTTCTAAAAAAACTATTTTACTTTTCAATCTATCGAGTGTTTTTTCCTTCTTAAAAACATCTAAATTTGCAATGGCTGCGGCACACGCCAAAGGGTTCCCCGTGTAAGTATGGCCATGAAAAAATGTTTTTTGATCTTTATAATCAAATAAAAACCCATCATAAATTCTTTGTGTTGTCAACGTCGCAGCTAAAGGCAGGTATCCCGCGGTCATCCCTTTCGCAAGACACAAAATATCTGGCATTACCTTTTCCTGTTCACATGCGAACATCGTTCCTGTTCGACCAAACCCCGTCGCGACTTCATCGGCAATCAAAAGAACATTATATTTCTTGCATATTCTCGTCAAGCGTCTTAAAATTCCTTTTGGCCAAACAATCATACCGGCTGCACCCTGAACGAGAGGCTCAACAACTAATGCGGCAATCTTACCATGCGATTTCTTTAAAAAAGTTTCCATTTTATTAATAGAAAACAAAAATTCTTTCTTGAATCCCACAATATCATCAAATGGACTCGCATTTGGCGTTGGCCACTTAATTGTCTTAAAAATTAAATGTCGATATACCTTATGAAATAAATCGATGCCTCCAACGCTAACGCTACCTAAAGTATCCCCATGGTAGGAATGTGCTAAATGGATAATATTTATTTTCTTCGTTTTCCCAATATTCTGCCAATATTGATACGCGATTTTAATAGCAATCTCAACGGCCGTTGACCCGCTATCAGAATAAAAAACTTTTTTCAATCCTTTTGGCGCAATCGAAACTAAACGTTTTGCAAATTCAACAGCCGGAACATTTGAAAGTCCCAAAAGAGTTGAGTGGCTTACTTTTTTTAATTGTTTTTGAATTGCCTGATCAACTTCTTTGTTTTGATGCCCGTGCACATTAACCCAGAGACTTGAGACACCGTCCAAATATTTCTTTCCATCGACATCCTTAAGATAAGAACCTTTGGCAGACTCAATAATCAACGGACTATCTTTAAGCCAATCTTGCATCTGCGTAAACGGATGCCAAATATATTCTTTATCATCAGCCTCACATCTCTTAGCAAGAAAAGTCTCTTTCTTCTTTAAAATAGATGACACATTTATTTCTTTAAAACACTGCTTTATAATTTCCTTCTTATTAAAACGATTCAAATGTGGAATAAATCCTAAAATAGGAACATTGCCAAATTTTTTTATCGCATTCGGGTTTGTTTTCTTAAGGATACCTTTTTTCATTCTCAAAGGTTCATTAAAAATAACTCCTCGCACATCAAGCCCTTGCGTGCGTGCCTGCTGAACGGTCAAAAGCGTATGGTTAATTGTTCCAAGCTTAAGCGTCGAAACAATAATAACATCTAAATCAAGATCTCTTATCAAATCGCTCATCAAATAATTATCTTTAATCGGAACAGATAAACCCCCGGCCCCTTCAACAAGAACAACATCATGCTTCTCTGAAAGCGTCCGATAACATCTTTTTATTTCTAAAATATCAATTTTCTTTTTAGATCGCTTAAAAGCCAAATGCGGAGAAAGAGAATCTTTCGCAAAAAAAGGATTAATCTCGTCGATTACATCGTTTATTCCTAAAGATTTTTTCAAAAATAACGCATCTTGACCAGAACACTGAATAGGCTTCAGGACGCCAACATTAACTTTTTTCTCTTGCAACAATGTCGCTAAAACAAGAGTCGTCACTGTCTTTCCAATATTCGTATCAGTTCCTGTAATAAAAATACCTTGTTTACGTTTCATTTCCTAGCTCTTGTCTTTATGATCTCAAAGCTTGCATAGACAGACTCCCCGTCTGCATAATTCTTCATATAAAATGCATTTGCCTCACTTAAAAGATCTCGCCCAATAAACACATTGCGCTTAACCTGATTTGCTCCAATAACCTTAAGCCAACGAATGAGGCTAATCATATCCACAAACTTTATTTTGATAACCTCTGATTCTACCTCGATATCCTTAAACCCATTTGATTCAAGTCGGTTAAAAATATTATTTACGTCAATATCTTCCCAATGGCCATCACGGAACACTAAATCCTTAGAGACTGATTCTAAAGATGCTTGCAGCTCTTTTAAGGTGCTTTTGCCAAAACATGAAAAATAAAAATCGCCACTACCTCTAAGCACGCGGCAAGCTGAAGAAAATGCTTTACTCAAGTCCGGAACCCATTGATATGCGCAATTTGAAACAATAAGATCAAAAAATCCATCTTTAAATGGCAACGTTTGAGCATCAGCCCGAAGGACGTAATCAATATTTTTTCCTTGTGCCTGCGAAATCATTCCTGGAGCAAAATCAATTCCAAATAATCGTGCCTCTGGAAATTTTACCCCAATCTTTTCTGTAAGCCACCCTGTCCCCATGCCAATGTCTAAAATAAAAGAATACAAATTATCGTTAGAAATCCGATTAATCAGATCTAAGCCAATTCGTTTTTGTAAATCCGAAGACGCTTCATAACAATTTGAAGCTTTAGAAAAACATGGTTGAGGTCTATCTTTTTTTAGAATATTCATTGTTACGCTTTTAAGAATTTCTCAACTTTTTCGTTAAACTCCTCAGACTTTATCAGGAATGGAAAATGTCCACACTCTTCCATAAAATCAACTATAGCGTTAGGCACAATATCCTTAACAAATTCCAAAGAACTCTCCGAGCAGATATAATCTTTTCTTCCGGCTAAAAAAAAGATTGGAATACCGACAGTCTCTGCAAACTCTGTCAGATCTCCTTCCCTTAACATATCCAAAAAACTTTCGAGAGCTTGTCTTTCTGGTGCTTTTTCCTGTTTTCGAAACTGATGAATCCATTTGAACTTCTCACTCTCTCGCTCTTGAAGCGTAAACAAGGAGCGAAAAAAAATATCGAGAATACCTGGGTATCTTGCCTGAAGCTGTTGCTTCAATTTATTCATCTCAAATTCTGTCAATCCCAAAGGACGTTGCTGTGTTTTTAAAAACTTTGGGAGCGATCCAATCATTGCCAACTTCTCGACTCGCCCTGGAAACAGTTGCGCTATTTTAAGGCCAATAAATCCGCCCATAGAGCTTCCAACAATGCTAAATGTTTTCACGCCAATTTCATCAGCAATACCCTTGATTCCAGCAGCGACTTCATCAAACGTCATTGGTTTCCAATTTGTTTTTCCATGTCCTGGCAAATCCACAAGAACAACTTTATGATTCTGAAAAAAGTATCTTGCCTGCTGACTAAAAACTTGCATGCTTGCAGCCCAACCATGAATAAAGAAAATACAACTTCCTTTTCCCAACACATTATAATGCCAACGAATATCATCTGTTGTTACAAGATAAGACATAATTCTTTTCCTATTCTTTGAAATTCCTCAACGACAAAATCAATGTCTTCTTTTGTATGCGTTGCCATAACCGTTAAACGTAACCGTGCTGTCCCTGATGGAACAGCGGGAGGTCGAATGGCTTGAACAAAAATTCCTACATCAAAAAGTTTTTTAGAGAATTCAATCGCCACAAGCTCTTCTTTAACAACAACAGGAATAATTGGCGTGCAAGAATCAAGTATGTCAAACCCCATCTGCTTTAACGCATTTCTCATTCGATCACCATTAGCCAAAACTTCACAACGTCTCCTTGACTCAGATTGAATAATCTCAATAGCCTTAATTGAAGCTGCTGCAACCGAAGGTGGCATTGCTGTTGTATAAATAAAGCTACGCGCCTTATTAATAAAAAATTGTATCATTTCTTTTGTGCCACAGCAATACGCTCCAAAAGAACCTGCGGCTTTACTCAATGTCCCCATCTGAATATCAATTTCTTTTTCAACGCCAAAATATTCAGCCAACCCTTTTCCATTCTTTCCCAAAACACCAAAACTATGTGCTTCATCAATCATAACCAGCGCATTATATTTTTTTGCTAAAGAAACAATTTTATCTAAAGGTGCAATATCTCCGTCCATACTAAAAACACTATCCGTCACAATAAGCTTTTTCTTATACCCTTGTGCCTCTTTGAGCATTTTTTCAAGAACATCCATGTCTCGGTGAGGATAGCGCGTAAAAGTCGCTCGACTTAAAATAATGCCATCAACAATAGATGCATGATTAAGACGATCCGAAAAAACAATATCGTCTCTCGTGCACACACTAGAAATAATTCCAATATTGGCCATGTATCCTGTGCTAAAAACAAGACAATCTTCGCTTCCCTTAAACTGTGCAATCTTTTTCTCAAGCTGCCTATGCGCATCAAGATTACCGCAAACCAGACGCGATGCACCCGACCCAAAACCCTGAGTTTTCAAAGAATCTTCTGCGGCTTTTGACAAACGAACATCATCAGCTAGCCCTAAATAATTATTTGAACAAAAATTTAAGACATCTTTTCCATCGACAAAGATTCGCCTAGACTGTTTTCCAGATACATCTCTAAGAGATCGCTTTAATCCTTTTTCATCTATATTTTTAAGTGTCTGGTTAATAAAATCTACGCTCATCTTTTTAACGCAGGTGAACAACTTCACCCGATGTCCTTTTAATTATTGTCTTGTCCTCTTTTTCAATCAATAAAGCCCCTTGAGAATCTACGTCAATTGCTCGTCCTTCGATAACGCCGGACGGCTGAATGATTTTAACATTCTTGCCCAATGTCTCGGAAAGCTCTCTCCACTGATCAAAAATAGGTTCAAATCCTTGATCTTGAAAAATCAAATAATAACGTTCGATTTCCCTTAAAATTTCTTGTAACAATTTTACGCGCGATATCTTTTTTCCCGATTGGTCAAAAAGAGATGTCGCTTCTTTTGGCAAAAAACGCTTTGATTCGTTAACATTAACACCTATTCCAACAATAACAAAATTGATTCGATCGACTTCTCCGTTAAGCTCTGTCAAAATACCTGAAACTTTCTTCTGATTAGAAACAAGATCATTGGGCCATTTTATTTTGACTGAAACATCAGACACAATCTTAATAGCTTTAGACACAGCCACAGACAAAAGAAGCGTTAAGCCTGAAATTTCCTGCAACAATACTTTTGGACGCAAAACAATCGAAAAATACAAGCCTTTTCCCTTAGAAGAAGACCATTGCCTGCCAAGTCGGCCACGCCCTTTTGCTTGAGTTTCAGCGCAAACCACCAGCCCTTCAGGAACACCATCAAAAGCTTTTTGAGACGCGATATCCATAGTTGATCCTATTTGATCGTAACAAATAATCTCACAACCCATTATCTTGGTCCGAAGCTCTAATTTAATAACATCCGGTAAAAGTTTATCGGGGCAAGACACAAGACGATATCCTCGGTGTGAAACAGCATCAATCTTATAGCCTTCCTCTCTTAAATGCTTAACATGCTTCCAGACAGCACTTCGGCTTAAAGATAAAGACTTGCTGATTTCTTCTCCGGAAAGAAATCCCTGTGTGGTTCTTAAAAATTGGATGATTTTTTCTTTCATATAAAGCTCTTTTAAAGAAATTATTTTACAATCATTACTTTTTATTGTCAACCTTGAAATCTGCAACGGTTGACAATCATAAAGATAGGTTCGTTGACAAAATATAAGACAAATGCTATATTGGGAAACATCTTAGAAAAGAATCTGGGGCTGTAGCTCAGCTGGGAGAGTACTTGCATGGCATGCAAGGGGTCGAGGGTTCAAATCCCTCCAGCTCCACCAGATACATATAAGATCATTGCTGGAGTGGCGGAACTGGTATACGCGCTGGTCTCAAAAACCAGTGTCTTCGCGGGCATGAGGGTTCGACTCCCTCCTCCAGCACCATTTATCTTCATAAGATAAAAATAAAATCCCGCTTTTCCAAAATTTTAGTTAAATCTGAAAAATATCAATAAAATCTTTAAATTTAATTCTTGGGTAGGAAAATTGTCCCTTTAATCGTAAGCCAACCGGCACTTCTTTGATTAAAAGATTCTTTTGAAAACCAACCGCATACATCTCCGGGAAAATAACCTTTTCTTTTGCCTTTAAATCCAAATCTAAAACTTTTTCTCTGCGTAAAAATACCATCGCAGACTCGACGTCTTTAATATTATGTTTTAAGAAAAGTGAACATAAAAATCGATAGATTGCAAATATCGCACTCAGTTTTGCATTCTTTGATGTATCAGAATTTACAAAACGAGACGCGACCACAATATCCAAATCTTTAATCTTAGCTAAAATGGCGGAGAAATTATTAAGATCAAGAGGTAAACCTGCGTCTAAATAAACAACAATAGTTCCCCTAGATTCATTAAGAAGATCTCGAAAAGATTTACCAAATCCTTCATGCCTTCTGTGAAAAATACCTTTAATAATAAATCGACGAAAAACAATGTCTTTTATCATTTCAGTGCTTCCGTCGCTGCTGGCATCATCGCAAAGAAAAATCTCACATTCCAAGCTTACATTCTTGGTGACATGTTCAAGCGCATCGCACAAATACACAATATCTTTTTTTTGATTATAAATAGGGATAATAAAGGAAAGGTCCATACAAATTGATTTGATCAAGCTGCTTCAAACTGATCAATGATTCCTTTTTCACATTTCAATTGTTGTTTTTTAGCAACATCAAAAATGTAATCTGATGTCAAAATAGCGTCATCGGGAGACATGTCCAAAAGCATCAAACCTGTGGCATAATACATTTTTTGACTCTCTGGAACATATTTGCATTCTTTCTGCCAGATAACTTTAGCTAAAGCAAAAATAGGACTTTTTTCTTTCGTAATAAAAAACTTGATGCTCAGCTCTTCCCCGATTTCAATAGGAGCTCTGCCAATCACTTGAGCGCCAATAGAGCTAACGTCTGCAGTATACGCCTCCCCTTTGATAGACGAATTTCTTACGGATTCATAAAAAATCTTAATTGATGTTTGGACACGAAAAAGTTTTCGATGCTCAATTGTTCCCATTTCAAAACTCCATTCTTAAAACTTAAATTTCCTTAATTGAAAGGTATTATACCCCAAAATTAAAACGAACCAAAACAAAAAACATTTCTTATTGATATTTTTAACAAAATTGTCTTTTCCCGTTAATTGGACTATACTATTATATATAACCCATGGAGGAAACATGAAAAAATTATTTCTTACTCTTTTTCTTATCTCAACACTATTTATTTGTCACTTTTCTTACGCTCAAAACTTAAAAACGATTGAATTAAAGGATGGATCCCAAATCAAAGGCAACGTTTTAAGTTTAAACAATGGTATCTATTCTGTTGAGACCTCTTTTGGAGCAATCCAAGTCGAAGAAAAAAATATCCTCAATATTTCATCAGAAAACTCTTTTCCTCAAGCACAATCCCAAAAAATAGGAAAAGACCAGATGATGGAATATCAACAGCAACTTCTGGGAGACCCTCAAGTCCTATCCGGAATTCAAACGATTGCTCAAGATCCAGAAATTCAAGCAGCATTCTCAGATCCAGAATTTGCCCAAGCGATTATGGCTCAAGACTTGCAAAAACTTCAAAACAGTCCAAAATTTAAGGATCTTCTTAAAAATCCTAAGATGCAAAAGCTAATCAACTCAGCTGGCCAAGCCATTGGACAACCTGTTTCTTTTTAACTTTTTCCCATATTCACATAACGAAGCTGACCACACGCAGCAGAGATATCTTCTCCTCTTGGCTTGCGCGTCGTCACAGGAATTCTTTTGTCTTCTAAAACTTTCTTGAAACGAAAAACATCGTCGCGACCAACTGCAGAATATCCAACAATATCAATTTGATTGTAAGCGATCAGGTTAACCTTGCACAGCATTCCCTTTAAAAGACTGGCTAAATTTTCAGCATCTTGACGACTTGCATTTAAATTCTTTATCAATATGTATTCGAAGGTAATCTGACGTTTTGTTTCTTGAGAATACTCTCGACATGTCTTTAAAAGTTTTTCTAAAGGATACTTCTTATTCACAGGCATCAGCCTGTTTCGAAGCCTATTATCTGAAGCATGCAAAGATATCGCAAGTTCTATTTGCATGCCTTCTTGTGAAAACTTCATTATTTCTGGAATCAAGCCGCACGTAGAAACCGTAATCCGTCGAGCTGCAATACCGAAACCCCTAGGGTCATTGATAATTCTTATTGCTTTTAACACATTGTCATAATTATCAAACGGTTCGCCCATCACTGCGGTCAGCATGACTCTCCTGTTCCTCTGAGAAAAAAGAACTTGCTTTAAAATTCATCTCCCCGAGAAAGGTGTCGAAAGGCTCATAAACTACCAGCTCCACAATCCTCCGGTCTTTCACAACAATGCGTTTAAAAATCAATTGTAAAAACTCTTTGGTCAACATTAAGTCCATCTTATCACATGTTCGCTTAAACTCACTCACGACCTTTTTAAGACGAAGCTCATATTCCTCTGACCTTTCTTTCTCAATTGTTTTCATATCAAGCTTAGCTAAATCGGAGTTAATTCGCTGTTCTTCAGCTCGAACATCGATGCTTTCATTCTTATAAACTTCGTATGTCATGCAGCCTTCCGAATGAGAGCGCCAAAGCTGCTTCTGCTTCTTAAGATTTTTTCTCAATTTATCCTTCAGGTTCTTGGCTTCTACCTCCAAATCCGTATTGTTTGAATACTCATTAAACCTAGTTAATCCTTCAACTCTCGCATTCTGCAATTTAGGATGTTCAACAATCATCCGAATAATGGCAAAAATTTGAGGCTCAATATATTCCGCTTTAAATGAAAAATTCTTGCAATCGATGTCATGCTCAACTTTACCACAACACCGATAGTATCTTTTTTTCTCTTTAGTTTTACGACTAGAAAGCTGACTTGCTCCCCGAAAACGGTGATTGCATTTACCGCAATATAACAACCCTGTTAATGGATACCCGGCGTTACGATTTCTATGTAGCTGCCCTCTTCTATTCGCAGCCAATTTTTTCTGAACAAAATCATAATCCTCCTCGGAAATCAAAGCTTCATGTTTACCTTCAAAAATAAGTATATTAGCTGGGTCATTCTTAATAACCTTACGCTTTCCAGTTTTCTTGCGTTCGACCTCATCAAACGTATAGCGAGCCCATTCAATTTTTCCTAAGTAAATCTTGTTCTTAAGAATGTCACACACCAAAGACGGATAAAACTTCCCTCCGCACCTTGTCTTATAACCATGCTCATAAAAATATCCAGCGATACACGTAATGCTTTTATTTTCTAAATACATTTTGTAAATCCGCTGGACCAACTTTGCCTCCTCTTTATGAATCTCCAGCATTTTTTTCTCTTTATTATATTGGTATCCATAAGGCGGCTTTCCACCTTGCCAATTACCCTTCTCCGCACTTTTGCGCATACCGGGTAACACACGTTCAACAATGCGATTACGCTCAAATTCTGCGAAGCTACCTAACTGCTGAAACATCAACTTTCCGGAAGAAGTGGTTGTGTCAAAAGGCTCTGTCACTGACTTAAACGCAATATTGTAAGAATCCAAATCATCTACGAGATTCAATAAATCTTTTAATTTTCTAGAAAATCTATCCGTCTTGTACACCAAAACCATGTCAAACTTACTCAACTTTGCATCGGCAAATAATTGATTCAATGCCGGACGATTAATTGAATAGCCGGACTTATCGTCCGAATAAATTTTAACAACTTCCCAACCACTATTTTCAGCAAACTTTTTGAGGTTTTCTTCTTGCACTTCAAGAGAATATCCCTCTTGAGCTTGCTCATCAGTTGACACTCTAAGATAACATGCACATTTCATAATAATTCTCTTGGGTCAAAGCCCGCCTCCTTTATAAAAATCATTATACTGGAATTAGGCCCTGACTCAAGTTTCTCCTTTCCGCTTATAGGTTTATGATAATTCTTGTAATGTTTTCAAATCGGCCTGTAAAAGAATCTTCAAAACACAGTTTAATCTCTTTTCATTCTCGGCCTTTCTAGTTTTCTCTGGCGACCTAATAATTCTTATCGCCTCTTTATCAATGGGTATAAGACCCTGTTTCCCTCTATTACGAGAGAGCCCGTTGCGCTTTGGCATTTAGGGCCTACCTCGTCTTTAATCCTTTCATCGTAAACCTCCTTTGTTTTTCATAATTATTTATTTACCTCGGTAACGAGAATTAATTTTAAAATAATCAAAATGCTCAAGAGTCTTTTTTTGAAATTTCTCAGTTAAGTAAGGAATAACATGCTCGTGAACTTTTTTGATTTTACTCTGTCCTATAGGAGACCATCGTCTTTCTAGTTTTTGCATCTGTTTTTCGCTTAATGAAAACCGATTAAACAATGCGTGGATATGTGTTCCTCTGCGAAATTTGTTTTTTTCAAAGAAAACCATACAATAGAAAAACATATCAAAAAATTTATCCTCTGGACTATTTAAATTCTTAAAGAACTTCTTAAACACTCTTGAAGCTTTTTCAGAACTACATTCCCATCTAAAACTCAAGCTGACCCATGTATCCCACTTATGCATCTTTAAAAACTCTTGTAAATTACTTGTATCATTCATTCTTATTTTCCTCCTTAATAACTTACTAATATCATTCTGCGAATATAGAACTTCCTTAAAACAATTTATATCACACAAAATTTAATTTATTGTCGCTCTACTGCAATCAGGGAAAGGCCGTGAAGCAGAGAAATCAACGAATATCAACGTTTATACATCATTCTTCAAATTTTCGTATCAAGACTGATTCTTCGTAATAAATCTTAAAACCTGTTCTGGGTCAAAGCGAAGATACTTACCAACCCTGATATGAGGCAATGCCTTCTTTCCCTGTCTCGGTCTAACATTCTGATAAACCCAGCTTACCGAGACGTTAAGAAGCTGTGCAATTGCCTGAACATCAACTAACCTTAATTCATTCATTTCGATTCCTCCTTTCTGAAACTTCTAATTTACCTTTTTTCTTCAATATAGGATTAAACGGAATAATACGATGCGCTAACTTCTTTTGCATTTTTTTAATCCATTTACCGTTTTTGTGCGGCCTACGCTTAAACACTCCCAGTGCGATTATCTGGGGTAAATATCGCTGATTGACATCAAAGATATACAATCTATCATCTGTGCTGTCTTCATTTAAAATCACTGCTGATTTTCGCAACTGAACAGCTTTTGAGTGCAAAGAAATTATGACTCTCAAGACATTTTTTGAGTATCGGAAAACCTCTCCGTATTTAAGCAATAAAAACACATCTCCTAGCTCATCTTTGTAAAGCAACTGTTTTTCCCTGCGCGTTATCAAATCAATCATAAAAAACTACCTCCTTTTTTTAAAAATCTGTTTATCATTTTTGTTATCATTAGAGAACAATGCTCATCATGCATCTCTACCATTAAATACAGATAACTCTAAAAAGAAAAATGCTTTTAGGACAGAATTCTTAAGTTTTCTTCAAATTTAAAATCTTTAATCTTCTAGAATGTTGAAAATTTTTCCCGGATTTCTTTTGAATTATTTTTGGATTATTTTTTAGATAAAAATTAGGAAGGTCATGAATTGAAGGAACCCCTGACCTAGCCCCCGAAAGTTGATCCACTTTTTATGATAGAATAACGATGTCAGAAAGGGGTTCAAAATGGGGAAAAGATTCAAGGCCGAAGAAATCGTCATGAAATTACGTGAAATAGAATTATCGA
>Ga0208904_1000359_pt1 | contig 39482 bp, 37 predicted proteins | sample AntAceMetag02UKB_FD_184774 | JGI IMG/M metagenome (GOLD analysis project Ga0208904, IMG submission 184774) | Saline lake microbial communities from Ace Lake, Antarctica - Antarctic Ace Lake Metagenome 02UKB (SPAdes) (version 2) | ecosystem: Environmental > Aquatic > Non-marine Saline and...
GAATCAAGCGATGAATTCCCTTCTCTGTGCGCAATGCCACCAAATCATCTTGATTAAATAATGCTGGCCTTGGACCCACAAAGCTCATGTCGCCTTTTAAAACATTGAATAATTGCGGTAACTCATCGAGACTATATCTACGTAAAAATTTCCCACAAAGAATTAAATAACTTTCTGGATTTTCCATCAAATGAGTTGCCACCTGAGGCGCATCAGCTCTCATTGTTCTAAATTTTGCCATCTTAAAAATAGCATTATTAATACCGACGCGATCCGTCCAGAATATTGCAGAGCCCTTTGAACTTAACTTAATCCATAAAGCAATAACCACCAGCGGAATACTTAAAAGAATAATTAAAAAAACAGCTAAAATAAGATCAAAAATTCGTTTTACCACTTCTTAATTTCCTTTTTTCATATCTAAATTCATCTTTGATAAATTCTTGCATAACCCTGATCAACAAGCTCTTGATTAAGATACATCCCTTTTTCAGCCACATTTTGAGGGTCTTTTTCATTCAAAGAATAAAAAATATCCACTAAATATCGTCCATATTTATCTTGTTTATATGTTTTGCAAACCAGAAAACCCACTTTCGCACAAACTTTCTTAACATAATTTTTAACAACTACTCCTTCAGCACAAGACATTTCAGCTGCATCAATGCCTCGCAACCGCAATTTTTGTTCAATCCATGAATCAAAACCAAGGTCAATATTCAATACAATAGTGTCTCCATCAATCACTCGCGTTACAGTTGCCTGATAAGTATAAAGATTTTCAACACAATGAGTGGCCCTGCGAACAAGATAACCTTTTTCATTCTTATAAGAACGAACAGGCGTCGGACTTCCATTAGTTTTCCAATCAGGAATATCCATGGCACGCAAAAACCCAAATCCCATATCAACAAGCGCTTGACCTTTCGCACAGGGAATGTCCTTGCGGAACAAACATCGGTATCGATAGAGCTTACCTCTGATACAAGGCAAAATTCCAGGCTCAGGCAAAGCTAAAACTTGGCTACTTATCCTCTTCTCGCTCTTTTTTGAAAAAACTAACTGATAAAGACTTTGCGAGGACAACGACTTCTCTATGGCCAGCTTCTCAAACTTGCAACGCTCTTTTTCATCATCAACACGAATAAGATGACAATAATGAGTCCACGACAAAGAAGTCTTAGGAATAATCGGATAAAAACGATAAAATTTCGATAAATCATAGAAAAAACTTGTCGGACGATTTAGATCTTTAGCAAGCTTTGAAACCATATTCGCCCGCTCGGAACTCTTTCTAAACTCATCTTTAAATGGCTTTTCTAAAATTTCCCCAATATTCCAATGTGCTTGCAACACTTCTCGTCGATAAGACTCTTCAACTGTCCTTCTCCCGCGAACAATCTCATTTTTAATATTTTTTAAGATTATGTGATAACCACTATTGGAGAATTTCTTTATATTACGCTTCATAATCCCTAACGATAATTTCCTTACCCTTCTTACGAATCACTAGGCGCTGCCCCTTTCTCCATCTTAAATCTTTGATCATCGAAAGAGGAATTGTAACGTAATATGTGCCGCCTCCGGCAACGGTAAGTTTTCTGACATCTTCTATAATTTTCATAATCTCCTTCCTAACCAAAGAAAATAACCAAGTACGTATTTGAGCTCATCTTTAAATATAATCCCGCGGGTCTTCGCATTGCTCAGGCTTGCAGGATAATTTCACAATTCTAAGTTGTGTCGCTTACATCTCCATAGCTTAATCACTCAATTACGTAATGATTACGTAGCTACAAAAGGCTTCAAATTTCTATTCTATTAATTTTAGAAAAAATATCGATAAGATTCTTCAACAGTCTTTCTTCCGCGAACAATCTCATTTTTAATCTTTTTTAAAATTTCTTGATAAAAACTATTAGAAAAATTTTTTGTCATAATAAATTTATGCTGCAAAGTCCATCTAAATACTACATACTAAATACCATATACTACATACTAATACCCTTCTTCACAGTCTCTTTAATGCCTTCCTCAAGAGTAAAAGGTGGCTTCCATCCCAATAAATTACAAATCTTACTACTATCGACAACTAGCGTCCCTGTTAGCTTCTCTAATTCTTTTTCTCTGCCTGCAATCTTACACAATATTCTTAAAAATCCATAAGGTAAAGAAAATAATCTTAACCTTTTAGCGGATGCATCCGCTATTATTTTCATTAAATCCAGAATAGAAACATCCTCGCCATCACTTATCAAAAAAGTCTCTCCTGCAGCCTTAGGATGTTCAACGCATACAACAATAGCATCTATCAAATTACCAAGATAAAGAAAGCTGCGCCTATTATCAATACCTTTAAATGGTAGTGGCAATCCCATGTTAGAAATTTTAATCAAATTCTTAAAATTTGCCTTCACCCCCGCACCATAAACTAAAGAAGGACGCAAAATAACGACTTCAAGCCCTGTCTCCTTAGAAATATTACGCAAAACATCTTCCGCCTCTTTTTTACTAGTGCCATAAGCATCTTCAGGTGCTGGAAAATCTCCTTCAGTATATGGACACATTGCCCCTTCGCCATTAACCTTAACTGAGCTAATAAAAATAAATCTTTTGACTCCGGCCTTCGCGGCTGATACCGCTAATTGCCTTGTCCCTTCAACATTCACACGCCGATACTCCGCCAACAGATCCTCTGCCTCATCGCGCATCATATGAACACGGGCCGCCAAATGAACAACAACATCCACTCCAGCTAATGCCTGAGTCCAATCTGTCCCAAAACCAATGTCTCCAATCTCAGCTACTTCGTAATCAAAAATAAATTTTATATCTTTTTGTCGTACTACAACTCGCAAATTAAAACCAAAATTCTTCAAGCTCTGACTTACTACTTTTCCGATAAATCCTGTTGCTCCGGTCAAAAGAACGCTTCTTATCACTTATATGCCTACCTTACCCTGTGTTCTTTCTAAAAGACGTGCATATTCTTCAATCATTTTCTTATTTAAAACCTTAGCATCAAATAAACTCAAGCATTTTTCTCTCGCAAACTTCCCCATTTTCTGCATTGATGTTGGATTATCCAATAATTGTTTCATGGCTTCAAATAAAGCTTGATCATTGTAAACATCAACTAAAATTCCTGTCTTTCCATCATGAACCGCATCAACTAACCCATTAATCCGCGTACCTATCGTCGGTAGCCCCATTGCAGCTGCCTCTATAACAGTGGTGCCGAATCCTTCACGATAACTCGGCAAACAAAAAACATCTGCAATCGACAAATAACATTCTGGACATTGCTGTTGTCCAAGATAATGAATCCGAGAATTCTTCTTCATCAAAACACTATCAACAGAACTCTTCCCTCCGCACTCTTGATCAAGTGGGCCAATAAGTATTAGATCGACATTATAAGAAAAATTAATAATCTTTAAAAAAGCTGATATTAACTCTATGATACCTTTGTCGCGCGTAATGCGTCCAACAAAAATAAATACTTTCGAATCTAAAGAAATATTAAGATTCTCGCGCAACGAATTCTTTTCCAGCGACGACCATCTTTGAGAGCAAAAACGATCCACGTTAACTCCCGTCAGAGACCCCTCTCCTATAACAAATATTTTCTTTGAACTAACTATTTTTTCATCAATCAAAAATTGTCGCTGACTTTTGCTATCTGCATAACATTGTGTATTAAGAATGCCAATCGATTTATCAGATAAACGACAAACCCAACGCAAAGATCCGCTTAAGGCGATCCACTGCTGGCCCGTCCATGTATGCAATCGAACAGGAACCCGCGCAAAGAAAGCAGCCACAGCTGTCAATAAGCCCGCCTTTGGTGTCGTAGAGTGCACGATATCAAATTTATGTTTTAGAAAAAAATTGAACAATTTGAAGAAAGCAACAAAATCCTTCCAAAGATGTAAAGACCGCGAAATTTCTATAATCTCATGAGTGAGCCCACATCCAAATTTCATTTCAGACAATTCTGGCCCATCAGACGAAACTAACACTACCGTCATTCCTGCATCTCTCAAATATTCAGCTTGATTTCGAAGCTGAGAAACTAAAAAAAACGAAACGGTTGAAATGCGACAAATCTTAATCCCTTCAACATTGCTTTTTACATCAATTTTATTCAATTAAATCTTTCTTTAACATAAATTAATATATCTTAATAAAGAATTTCATCTCCTTACAACAACCCCTGACTTAAATAGTGTTCCAATGTACTTCTAATTCCTTCAGTGTTCCCATATCTAAACTTAAAACCACGCTGCTTAAGTAGTCTTTCGGAACTAAAGATTGTCTTACAAGCAATCGCTCTATATCTGCTAAGAGAAAAAGGCATTTTAATCCCTATCCTTCTCCCTGCTTCGCAGACGAGCACTAAAACATACCCTACAATTTTGGGCATTTTAAAAACCAGACCCCTCATTTTTAATATTGCCAACACTTCTTCAGAAAAACATTGCCACGAGATAGCATCATTAATAATAAAAACTCCTCCTGAGGCCTTAACATCAGCCTGGGCTAAAAAAATAAGCGCTTCAACAACATCGCCAACATAAACAATATTATAATAACTTGGCTCTTTCCCAAAGACACAAAACCTTCCTCTTTTAATCGCCTGGATCAAAGCCAAAAAACTATCCCTCCCCTTAGCAATGCCCGGGCCATATACTATAGAAGGCCTAAGCAAAACAGCATTTAGTCCAAAATTTTTTATTGCTTCATGTATGACTCTCTCCGCCTCATATTTCGTTTTTTCATACATATTCTTAGGTGAGCACGGCTCAGTCTCGTCTACAACCCCTGGCTTTTCACTACCCATGACACCTACGCTAGAAAGATACACTAATTTACAATGCCCATGCTCAAGACAAGCTCTCACAATATTTTTTGTGCCTTCAACATTAGTCTTTTCAAACTTATCTTTATCCTTGATCTCACCCGCACAATGAAATACAACATCTGCGTTATCAGGCAAACTAAAATCTTTGTCTAACAAATCACCTTTTAAAATAGCTAGCCTCTTTTTCCATTCAAATGGTACTTTCTCTGGATTGCGCGTTAATATACACACTCTCTCGCCATCTTCAAACAATCGACTTACCAGATGTTGACCAATGAATCCTGTAGCTCCAGTTACAACTATCCTTCTGCGGCTCATGGCGTGATCCGATGATTAAATACTTTCTTCCATCCTCTAATAATACCTCGAAATGGATCGAGAGTTTTATAAGATACGGATTTTTCAACCGCATCAAGCACAAATCCAACATTCCGCCATAAAAAAGCAAAGAAATTAAATGGAGTCTTCGGCATATAACTATAAAAAATATGCGCGAAGCCAAGACATTTCAACTCATAGCTACGACAAAGCCCACTCCTAGCCACAGGAGAAATATTGTGCGCGGCAATAGCTTTGCAAGCAATAGCAAATTTAAAATGAGGCGCAACTCTTAAATAAAAATCCAAATCCTCAACAGGAGAAGCTCCAACTAAAATCTCATTAAATTGAACATGCTCGAACAATTCTCTTCGCAAAGCAGAACATCCCCCAGAAAGAAAACGAGATGGAATAATATCTTTATCTATCATATAACCATATTGCAATAGGATCCGTATGTCATAAAAAGGTCCAATCTGAAAAAGAGGCGCAATAAATCGACGTAACCAGACTTGCTTACCTTCTGGCAGCTGAGCAATCCCTCCTACTCCAGAAAGACTAGGAATTCGCTTATAAACATCCAAAATTTCCCAAATAAAATTCTTTTCCATAACAATATCATCATCAATAAAACAAATAATATCACTTGCCGCAATCTTTATAGCCACATTTTTAGCCGCCGTAAGCCCTGACAATGTATTATCAAAAATATATTTGTATTCGATCTGCTTATAATGAACCAACAAAGAATGTATCATTTCGTCCGCTGAATTACTAACACTCTGATCAACAATGACTAGCTCATCAGGCATACGAGCTTGTGAAAGCACACTTCTAACAGCAAGCAAAAGGTCATCATTCCTATTTTTTGTTGGAATAACCACGCACAAAGTTTCCCCCTTGCTAGCTTTATTTGAAGCTTGCAAAGAAACATCGACATTCTTAAAAGACTGTTTCTTTTTATTCAGACCGTCAGAGTTACAATAACGCATCATATACCTTATCTAATTTCTGTTATCATTATCAAAATCCAAATTAATCTATGTTATCCAAATAAGGACTTTTCAAAGAAAGCATAGCTAACACTAATCCGAAAAATATCCAAATAAAACGCAAATGTAAAAAAGGATTTGAATAAAATCCCCCAAAAATTATAAAAAAAGCCAACCCTGTAGATAAGTAAAGAGGAAAGCTCTTAGCTCTCCTCTTTTGCCATATCTTTCTTAAAAGAGGCATAAATAAACTAAACAAAAAAACAACAAAAAGCCCTAAAGCAAGAATACCGCCAGAAGCAAGAAAATCGAGATAAATATTATGCGATGAGCCTTGCATAGTCTTTGAAGGAACAACCTTTGCAAAAATAGTCGTTGGAGGGACGCTCTTAGCAACAGGAACTATCGCCATAAAGTCAGTTGCTTCAAAAACAATCGCTTTAGAAGAGAGAGCGGTCACCATTTTTCTATCGTCCAGCTCCTGATTAGAAAACATAGCCCATTTCTCCCCCCTCCAGGAATCAGCACTTCCAGAAACCAAGGCCCCCATCGGAACACCAAGCAATGAAATAGAACGCAAACTTTGCTGACCGCCAATCACACACAACAATATTATTGCTAAAACTGTACTAATCACTAAATGAAGACTTTTCAATGGTTTTTTAATTTGAATAAATTTCTCAAATATAAAATATAAAATTATAAAACTTATCCAAGCAAAAATTAATAACCATACACATGAACGAGATCCAGTCTGAAAGATAGCAATGACCATAACAGGAATTATGAAATAAAGCCACTTAGTCCGGCCTAAAGACAAAACTGATCCAACGCCCAGCATTAAAACAATATTGCCGAATAAAGCAGCCTGGCTTGGAGATCCAAAAGGAAAATGCAACGCTGGGGTTGCCTCTCCATAAATAAAAGGCTTGTATCTGAATATACAAGTGCAAAAATAGATCAGTAAAAACATAAAAACAGTAATCAATGCATACCAAAAAACAGACCTTACAATTTCATCCTCACGATATTTTGTCAGCAGTAAAAAAGACAAAACCATGAACATACCTAAGCCCCCTAATGTAAATGAGCGAATTGAAAAATTACCTAAATTGAACAGTGGCAATAAATACAATAAAATAAGCAAAAATAATGGCAAAAAAACATACCAAAAGGAGAAGACTCTTCTTCTTAAATCATTAAAGCTTCCATTTTTAAAACAATGAGCGCAAAAAATAAAACCGACAACAAAAAATAGGATATCACCCATAGAAACCATCCGCACACCAAATAAACAATATTTTATACATCTCTGCTCAGAAATAATAAGAAACAAAAAAACAACTAACAAAAATCCATTAAATGATACTATCTTTTTAAAAATGGGTGATATTCTTCGAAAACAACTAATAAACATTCTCATATTCAAAAACCTTTTCTACGCAACAATATAGGATTGAAATCTAACATGTTTCATAAAATAAATACTTAATTTTCGAGGACAAACATAATTCAACACACGTTTATTCAGACATATGTAAGTTATATATTTAGATATTCTTTCGTTAATGCTATCTAATTAATAAAAGACTCTAGTTCTGTCTCTGTAAGTTCAGAAAAATATCTGTTAATAAATCTGCGCGCCTGCAGCAAAAGCTTTTTATCCTCTTGTTTATTTCTCGCTTGGATTGCAACAATTGTGTTTGTCATTTCAACCGCAGAAGCAACAACCCATTTATAAGCAGAAAGCTCTGCGATAGGATCTCCTGACAAAGGTGAATCAATATTCAAATAGACCGCAGGTATCCCATTTAATATGGCAAGAATCCCCACAGAAGAATGTCTATAAAAAACACACACACTTTTATTCATGTCTTCTAAAATATCATTTTCAGAAATCCTAAAATTGCTTGGAAGAGAAAATGTTATTTGATTTAATACGCGACATGCAGGCATATTAGGATGAAACCTCAAATGCACCTCAAAATCTTGCAATCGAGAGGACTGCTCCAAAATCCAATCCAGTAGGATTGCAGTACTAGCCATACCATCAAACACAATAAGAATTTTACGACTATTTTGAAGATTTTGATGGCTAGCGACAGCGGGCAAATTTCTAAGAATACAGCCCTGACGAAATACTTCAGGCCGACGACTTCCCATCCTTTGTAACAATTCTTTCGCATAAGGCCCAGTACAAACAAACACATCAGGTTCAGGTTTTAAAAAACATTCTTGATTTGTTAGCCGTAATTTAAGGTTTAAGGGGAAAAGTATGGCTTGAGAATAACCAATAATTTTTCCTCCATTGCATTTCCTAAAAGCCTGGATACAAGCTCTCTCATGGACATTACCCTCAAAATTACAAATAAGCTGTTGAAAATCATAGCGCTTACACAACTTCAAAGTAGCAAAAAAGAAAAACTCCGAATTGACATTAAACGAATCATTAAAACTGTTAAGATTGCTTTTAATAACCGACGTAAAATCAACCCCCATATATCTAACGGTGGGAATCCTTATTCGCCGAGAATAAAGCTTGGCAAATATTGTTACTATTTGCCAAAAAGTTATGAGCAAAAGAGGAGTATATATCTGAACATCTCTACAGTGCAAAGCAGCTTTAACAGTATTTCTGTCAAAAGCATTCAACCCCTCGCAAAGATACACACAATTCAACCCCTCCTTTTTGATATGTGCATGTAACGAACCAAAAACAGGATCCTTATATTGACCACTTTTAAATGAATCTTTATAAAAAAGTGATGAAATTAGAACTTTGGGCTCCCCTGTATCCTTTTTATTTTTAAGGCCTATTAGAAGAATTTTTTTATAAATTGTAAAACTCAACCTAAGAAAGAAAGATCTTCCATTTTTCATTTCTTGCATAAAACGCATAGCTATCCTGTGCCATAAGGAATCGTCTCCTATCACATCCCACCCATACTTTTTGGCCCACTTAATACACGCAGTTTCCATCTGCACAGTATCACATATAAGGATAAGATCCATCTGGCTATTCTTCATCTTATGTAAAGCAAATAAAACCATGCAGAAATACCCTACAGATTTCTCCCACTCCTGCATTTTTGAAGAAACTGCATTCCTCCAAAAATTATGCTGAGAATTAAAATTCAGCAAAATCTCATCCCAGAATTTGTCAAATTCAAAAAAGAAATTATCCGACTCTTCCTTGGTAAATGGAGGCAAATAAAATCTTTTCAAACCAATGCTACGAACCAAGGAAACCTCTTTTCGCGAAAGAGCCCGAAAAGAAATAAATCTAAACGAACCAAGCGGTTGATTTAAAACTTGCTTATTAAATCGCCCTGTTATAATTATACTCATATGTGGTGTACCGTTATTAGCATAAACCAGAATTCACACAGTTAATTGGCTTTTGTCCAGTTAATATTCTTTTTAACTCCTGTGCAGCTTTTATACGCATTTCCTCAAAAGCCTGCGGCGAATAAAATGGAGATATTGTCAAATGTTGCGGAATAAAGATCTCGCAACGTATCCTCATTCCGTGTATTTTACCTAAGCAGCATCCTCTTTTACAATAATACCGTCTCCAAACTTTACACCCTCAAGAATTTTTATTATAAAATTCTTTCATCTAAGCCTCTGCCACCTCTTTTAAGCTGACTGCACATACCTTTAATGCTTTGTTTAATATATTTGCAATATCCTACCGATTTTAACAAAAATGGAAATAATCTGCCATTAGATCTATATATACCTTATCAAAATTTTCCTTACTGGAGTTCTTTTATAATATATCTTTGGATATAGTTCACTTTTCAGCTATATCTAAACTATCAAGATCAATAAGAGCGAAATTCCAGCTGTTCTTCGTATGGCAATTGAATGCTATTTTCTTATTTTTAATTATAAGATTATTCATCCCATGTATGATTTCTTTATATTATCTATGCTCATAAGCTTTTTGACTAACTTCAAATCTTGGGTGGTGTCAACACTTATATGTGCATTCTCAACAGGAACTGCCTTTATCTTGTAACCATGTTCCAATACACGTAAATATTCGTTAAATTCTATTTTTTCCAATGGGGTTTGCGACCAAGAAGAGTACTCAAACAGAAACTCTTTTTTAAAAGGTATTATAAAACACATTTTCCACATTGCGTCTGCTCGTTTACGAGCATCACTGGGTAAATCTGAACGCGAGCAATACAAAATGTCATAATTTAAATCAACAACCGCTTTTATATCTGATGTGCTATTCTTTTTTTTATAAGGCGTAATTAATGCAGCAATATTTATGTTACTATCATGTAATAGCGGTTCTACCACTTTTTCTATATGGGACGGATTCAATAACGGCTCATCCCCTTGTATATTAACTATTATATCGGCCTCTATTAACCTCGCCGCTTCAGCAATACGGTCTGTGCCTGTGCAATGTTTGCCTGAGGTCATAAGCACATTTCCATTATTTTGCTTAACTACATCCCGTATCTCTGTACTATCTGTCGCAACAAAAACATCGTCTAAAATCGAGCTCATCTCTGCACGTTTAAATACATGAACTATCATAGGAAGTCCACATATATCAATCAAAGCTTTATTTGTAAGCCTTGTTGATTGAAGCCTCGATGGTATGATTCCCACTACTTTCATCTAAACATTTCCTAATAAAAATTTATTTAACTCTTATCTGCAATACATCTTTCACAACATACTGTGTTAATTTAACAAGTTCATTTTTACTCGACAATCCGCTGCAAAGTCCTATTGACGCCTTGAACCTAGCATTGATACCCGTTAAAACATCTGTTCTTGTATCGCCTATCATAATAGACATATTTGGATGCACATTCATACGTTTTGCTATTAATTCAAGCATTTCTGGATCTGGCTTTGACTTTTTAACTTTGTCGGCTCCAATAATAACGTCTATCAGATGGCCCCACTTCAAAAAGTTTACCGCAAGTTCTGCACGCTCTGTTTTGTCTGTAGTTGCAATTGCTATTTTACATCCCTTGTCTTTAATTATAGTTAAAAGCTCCCGTGAACCTGCAAGAGGCTTAATAAATGCGTCTAATCTAGATAAAGATATTTGATCAACTTTTTTAAAAACATCAAAACAACTTCTGCTAACTTTTTCTAAACCCAAATTTTCAAGATATACCTCTGCAGCTCTTTGAACAGCTACTCTAGGTAAAAGTCCAACAGGACCTTCGGGTCTAAGACGATGTCTAGATACATCAACCCCCATGCAAAACATTAAATTTTTTTTATGCATATCCCTATCAAGACCGTAGACTACACATAGCTCCTCTGCACGCAAGCCAATCATATTGGACCAATAATTATATAAATCAATAAGCGTGCCATCTTTGTCAAACACGCACAGCTTAACATTTTCTATAACATTATCACCTACGATAATGTTTACCATACAACTTCTCCTATGTTGTCAACAACAAGCTTGCTAGCGATGTCGACAACCTGTTTAATTTTTAAATCATTCTCCAAGAAATCTTCTTCTTTAATTAAATGTTTTACAAGATTCCTAGCAAAAGTTCCAATCGAAACTCCATGAAAAACAACCCCACACATATTCGCAAGCTTTGCCGTTAAACTATTGGTTCCTCCAGACAACAAAACTTTAACATCAACCTTTGCCTTCATAATAATATCTGCAATAGCAACAGCCTGCAGCGTCGTATTAAAATTATCCCTACCTCCACTCATAGGCACTCCATCTGCCTGCACAATAAGTCGGTCACCTGCGATTGCTTTTGCCTTTTTGATACGCCTTACAAGATATGAATCTCCCAAATGAAGCCTGTCAAGACACATGCTCACATAATTATCTTTAATAATATCGTTGATCATTTTCCACTCTTCAAAGATGCTATCAGAATCAGGAACAGCCGCATGAAGCTCAAACTGCTCTGCACCATTTTCCTTGCACTCCTGAAGAATCTTCTTAAGATTTTTCTCCTTATGATAAAAACGTATCGCGCTATAGCAACAAACAGATTCACAGTTTCCACATCCGATACATTTTGATTCTTCAACAAAAATATCGCTCGTAATAGCTGCCGTTGGACATTCCTTAATACAGGCACCGCAACGCACACACTTTTTAGTAATTTCTGCTTTGCGAACATGTGGGTCTCCTCTCATTCCTATGCTCACATTTATAAACGGGCGGCATTCAATTTTTATTCCTAACTTAGGTCCATACTCCATTGCCTCTTCAATGCCTTGCACTGCATGCTTCACCACTCCTACATTAGCAGAAACATCAAAACATTTTGCTCCAGCCAAAGTATAAACAAAAACAAGACAACGAACTTCCTTCTCGTCTTCATTTCCTGCTCCGCAAACAAGCTTAAAAAGTTTTTGTTTTTCCAAGAAATATTTCATTAATTCAAAACGTGTCATATTCTAACTCTTTCGCCCAACCAATTATCTATATCACTATAAAATTGACGATGACTTGTTGGCGTAATAATGTGCAGACCTTCCTTGTTGCAGTCATTCAAATAAGAATTTATGCTTTGAAGCAATGACTCATTCCAATTATGTTTTTCCATGAGCAACTTAAAATCATTCGCTTCTTCATTTTCTTCATAAAAATGAAGATTTTTAGAAAGAAAGTTCTCTTTGCTTTTATATCCATCCATTCCTGCTATAAAAATTCTCTTAGCGCCCATGACAATAGCCGATGCAATGCAAAGCATAGAAACAGTGCGACAATTTGATGTAATGATATTATCTCTAATTTTAAAATCGTTTGAAACACGATCAAGATGAACTATTTTTTCATAAGAACGTTCCGTATAATTCTTAATAAAGCTCTCAGAAAAACTTGATGATAGTAAAAGATTCGATTTCTTATCAACCTGATCAACATAGCTTTCAAATCTTTTTTTATTGCTAAACATGTGATACTGTAGAGAGAATAGCCCCCCAAGAAAATTTGATCCAATGACAATAGGATCGTATCTATTAATAAAGCTATCTATTTCTTTTTTATTATTCTTAAGACTTGGGCCACTTGCTAATATCAAAAAATCGTGTCCTTTGTGACGATCAACATATTCTATTGAATAATTATCTTTGAGTTTTTTTAGCTCCTTCTCGTCATGTTTCCGTGTTTCATCTTTCTTTAAAATTCCCACAAAGCCGCTTTGAATAATTTCAGGCACAATATTCTTATCAAATCCAACGGGGGCTGAATCATGAACGATATCCAGCACTTTAACAACATCCTCCATACTATACTCACTATAATCAATAAGCTGTTTTGTGTAATTTGGATGAACTCCAAAAATACCAGAAAGCATGTTGGGCAAATTATATCCCCAGCTAATTTCTTTATGTAAATTAATAAAATATCGATCAATAAGATTTAAAATCGGGGTTGCATTATATCTTTTTCCTCCGTATGTTTTCTCAAGATAAGAAACCAAGGTTTCAAGAGCTAAATTGCCAGCTCCCCGACCCATGCCAAACACCGTAGCATCTACAATATCAACTTCTGCTCTAATAGCTTCCAACGTATTAGCAAATGCCAATTGTAAGCTATTGTGCGAATGAAACCCTATTTTTTTTCCGGCTGGTTTCAATATATAAATATATTCTGCAATTTCTTTAGGCAAAAGAGATCCATAGCTATCAGCAAAATATACGTAATCTACCGATGATTGCATCAGAGGATTAATAATTACCTTAAAATCTTCTTTTGAATACCCAGCTATTCCCATAAGCTGAATAGACGCTTGATATCCTTTTCCTTTAATTTCTTCACAAAAATCAATAGTCTCAATAACCTTATTTTTATGACAAGCCACGCGATACATTTTAACCAAACTGTCTTTTTTATTTGGAATCACAGAAATGTCTGCCTTGTCATAATCCATCATCAAAGCAATCGGAAGACCCTGAATTTCAGAGAATAAATCATTTAAAAGATCTTCAGAAGCGGAATACCAAATCCCAGCTCCATCTTTTGGAGGATTACGAAATCCTATTTCAATAAAATCGATACCTGACTTTGAAAGATTACGATAAAGATCTTTGACCATTTTCTTGTCAAATTGCCAATTATTTAAATATCCCCCATCTCGAATCGTACAATCCAATATTTTAAAATCTAAAACCCTATTGTTTTGCATAACCAACCTTTCTTAACTCTTATGTAGATTAAAAACCTCAACAGCTTCTCTGCACGCGTGCATCATCAAGCTTGAGTCGACCATATAGGTAATATATCTGACTCCGAAGTCGATAAGCAGTTTAAGATATTCATCATTATGCGCGAAACAACCACAAGCTATATTATATCTTTTTGTTACAGCTACTGCATCCCTTATCGCGTTGATAACATCTTTAGATCTAGTCTTGCCAGGCTTACCTAATGACTGTGACAAATCATACGGACCAATAAAAATAACATCTATATCATCCAATTTAACAATTTCTTTCATATTTCTTAACCCGTTTACACCTTCTAGGTTCAATATAATCATGGTATCCGAGTTAGACTTTTTACAATGCTGATCTAAATTTAGCCCATAATTTCCAGCACGTGTAAACGGCGAGTATCCTCTCTTGCCTTTTGGGTAATATTTAACCGATTGTATAGCAATTTCTGCATCCTTAACACTTTGAATATGGGGTACCTGAACGCCGCTGGCACCTATATCAAGAGCTTGCAGAATCAGAGATGGTTGATTTGTGCTAACTCTAATAATTGGTTCTAATCCTGTAACATCCGCAGCTCTTACAAGATTTTCTGCTGTCTCTATGCTAATAGGGCCATGCTCCGTATCGATAACAATAAAATCCATACCTGCAGCACCAATAATATTTACTAAAGATGCTGAAGGAATACTGCTCCATGTGCCAAACACTGTTTCTCCTTTTTCTAATCTCTTTTTTAAATTACCACTATTTTTTTTCATTAACTTTGTCTCCTGTAAGTAGCCATTTGAATAGCCTCCTTTCTTTGAGGCCTTCATTATAACAAATTATTCCCATTTAGAGCCGTCCTATTATAACAGGGTTCGAAAAGTAATTCTCCCCCACTTGATTCCAAGAATACAAAGCAATTAGCTAATTTACAATGCAAAACATAATATAATCATATATCGATTTCTTCAACACTTATATAGTTGGGAGACTTAGACTTGTCTCGATTCTTTTTTAACGTAATTATTCCCATAATCACTGATAGATTCTCTCTTGTAAGTATCTTCATCTTGACACCTAGGAAACAATATAGTGCTAAAAATAAAAATTTAAACCCCAAACGAAATACATAAGGCATCTGGAAGTCAAAAAATATTAAAAGTAAAACAGATGAAAAAAATAGCACAAAAAACATACTGAAAACTTTACGATACTCCCACTCTATTTCAAAAAATCTTTGAGCGATAATAAATGACACCGCACTAGCCAATATTCCGACAAATAAAGTCGCCCAAGCAACTCCCATAACACCAAACTTCTTAGCTAAAGGAATAGCTATCACTACATTTAAGCCTATGGTAAAAAATGTCATCATGCCTGCAATAAATGTTTTTTTCTTAAAAATAAGCTGTAACGGCGTTATTTTTCCGAAAAAAAGTATTGCGTAATAAATCGAGAGCACTGACAGGACGCCTACAGCACCGTGAAATTCTTTTGATGTAAAAATCAATAACACTTCTTCCGAAAATAAAGATATGATCAGGGCACATGCCGTACTAAAAAACAAAAATGGAGTAAGATACCTCCCTACTTCCTTTCCAGCACCAGCCGAACCTGAAAACATAATCTTATAAATCCTAGGATTAAAAACATTTTGAAGTGTCGTCATGAAAATAAAAATTGCATTGGCAAATTTCTGCCCAATAAAAAAAAGACCAGCTCCACTCACCGAATTAATTATTGAGAGTATGTATATATTTATATGAGAATTAATGACACCGAAAAATATCCTAGGAGTTAAAGGATAGCTTATTTTAAAAGCATCTTTTAAATAAATTAAATTTAAAGAAAAGGACTGTTTTTTTAGAAAACGAACACTAAGAGCTAAGAATATCACCAAAGAGGCAATCAGCTGCCCCCAAGCTAACCCCATGATACCCTTGTGAAAAAAAACAATTAAAATAATAGGAAAAAAAACATTTAAAAAACTAAAAATAACCGTATAAATCATAAACTTTTTCGGCTTTTCCTCGTTTCTAAAATAGGTCAAATAATATTGATGAAAACTAGCTAGGGTCGTCCCACAAAATAATACAAAAATTAAATGGCCATATTCAGATGACCGAATAATCAACATAGACAAATAATCTCTCCAAGCATAAGTAAAACTTGCAATAAAAATAAACATAATTAAAACAAAAAATAACACAGAATACAAAAGCTCTTTTTGCGCTCTTTCATCAGAGTACTCAAAAAAATTACGCTCAAATCCAACAATCATTCCAAAATTAACAACTCCCATTAAAAAAATAGCACACGCTGTTGCTAACGCAAAAACACCAAAATCATGTGTTGACAAAAATCTTGTATATATAGCCAGCGCAAAAAATGGAAAAATGGCCGTTACAGTTTTTGGCAATACATAGATAAGCGAATTTTTTATTTGGACTTCTTTGTTCACAATTTTATATTTACCTCAGATTTGCTTATATTTTCCTGCTTGTGGACACTCTTCAGCACTTTTAAACAAACTCAAGAGCCAACCCCTTAACTCATCTTTTCCGCATAAAACCTGGACCCCATGAGCAGCACGGTCATCTTTCTGCACAATGCCAACAGGATCATAATAAACGGATGGCTTGCCTAATTCTCTTGCCAATAATGCTGTAGACGTAAACGGCATCGAAATCACCGCAAAGCAAGATTCGATAACCCTAACCGCAGACATACCTGGATCAAGAAAAATAATGTCATCAAACTTTTTAAAAGTCTTTACCAAGTTTTTATACTTGGGATGAAGTAAATTTCCAATCCTACGTTTGCGCTTATGAACCATCACACACCCGCATTCACTTAAAACAGCTTGAATATCTAAAAGAAACTGATTCGCCACCTTAGGAATATAATAGTCTTCAGATGCACACAATGTCTGATATAGCATATCTCGTTTCGGCTGAACATCAAACACAGCCACAGAACATGCTGGAACTTCATACATTTCAATAGAACTAGAATGAAACCAGATCGGCCCTACAACCTCAACATTAACTGATGGGCTCACCGCACGTCGAAGAAAATCCGCTTGATATTCATCCCACACTAAATACATGGGCCAGTTGACGATCCTCCAATCAACCGCCTGTAAAGGATATCCGTCTGTTCGCTTAAAAATTTCACAATTCGTTGAATAAAAATAAAATAAGATTCGTGAGCCCTTCTTTTCTGCCTCATAAGTCCATAACGGCCGATAAAGCCAACCAGAAACATGAAACATATAGTCACGAGCTAGTTTTTTAGGCGCTTGAAAACGAGCTCTGGCCGCGACAGCAGACTCTGCCAGTAAAATAGCATACCACCAACGTCCTCTCAGCAAACTCAAAGCCGAATATAACGCTACCGCTAACGCCCAACCTACAAAACGAACCAAGCCAAATAAAGTATCTAGAGGCGGCACTGGATAAGCATTAAACATCACAGGTAAACTATCGGCATGACAATTTCTAGCTTTCGCTACACTATGGCATAAGATGTCCAAATGCTTCGGTTTTCCTTTCCAATGGGAATACCAAGTAACAATATCGTGACTACAGCCATCTCGACATGGTTGAGGTAAATTACCTGCAGTCAAATGCATAAAGTATGCGTAGCAACCTAAATTTAATAGCTGAGGCCAAATTATTTGACGCAATAAATAATAAAATTCTTTAATAATCGCTACTGCACCATAACACCAAAAAAACAAAACAAACCCAATCCACAGCAACGAACAGCGTATTCTTGCCACAGAAAACCCGTGTTTTTCTACTACCCGTTGCCATAACCTCGGCATAGGGTAGACAACAGAACAATTTTTTGACCCTAAAGAAAAAAGCAAGGCTTTATTCAGCCTAAGACTATTACCAATCAACGTAAGCAAATATTGCCGCGTAATTAGCTCCGCCTTTTCTACGCCAGCACCAAAAAATAACTTTACCGCATTACGATCAATATCACACAATCGAGTTTCAATAAGTTCATTGCGAACGGCACCGACCAAACCAAGGTTATCTGTTTTTTTAAGAAACCGATAGCCTCGCATAATTTGCCTGAGCCGATTACGGGCATAACGCTTCATAATAGCTGTTAAAAAAGGAATGTGTATTTTTCCTAATTCTTTTATTTTATGCATTTTCTAATCTTTTACTTTTACTTCTTGAAGAGGATAATTACATTTTTTACACCAAACTAACAACTCGGTGGGCGTAAGAACATCCATAGACATACAAACCCCACCGAACTCTAAGGCCCTTACAATCCATTCCACGCAATTCATGTCCTCTTCACAAAGAGAGCGTTGAGAGTGATACTTTCTCACTAAATCAGGAGCATCTGCCGTTAGATGCCAACCACGTAATGCTTTTTCTGCTTCCCTGATTTCCTTCATAAGCAATCCTGGTTTCTTTAAAAAATCAATCGCCTTATCAGGATTTGGAATAAAAACTTCAAAATACAGTCTTTCTCCCTTTGGTAATTTTTTATCCTCCCAAGAAACAATTCGCGCGCCCAAAAGAGATAAATCGGCAAGCCCTACTCCAGGAATGTCGAGTCCTGCATGGTTAGCTTTTCCCTTAACTAAAAAAATAACAATATGCCAGTTCATGTGTCTTTCCTTTATATATATATAAATAAAATTATGACCGAGGCATTTCAAACGGATCGATTAAACCGGCAACGACAAACTGTTTTGCTTTATCCAAAACATAATCATCAAGCACCCGTGAGGCTCTATGACTCGTACAAAAAACAACCCCGCGAATATAGCAATAAGCCCTCACCGTATTTTTACTTGAGAGTCGATGAACAAAAGTCAGATATCGAGAATTAACCGTCAATAAACCGCCATCCAGCTGCCATGGCTCATCGCGAAGAAGTTCCTTGCGATGAATAATATTTATCCGACTTGCAACAATCGTATATCGCTCTTTCTTTACCAATTCATCTGAAAAACCTATTAATCTTAACATCCGATCCATTCCTTTATCAAAAATTCGCATATAGAAAACAACATTCATATGCCCATTTTGATCAATCCACGCTGGCTTAACTAACCCAGATAATAAATTTTCAAACCCTTTGCGCACTCTCGCTCCTCAATTCTTTCTGTGTTTCTTGAGTCAAAAAACGTCGGTCAATTTTTCCATTTGCATTTTTTGGAATAATATTATAAATGATGACTCGCTTAGGAACCATGTATCGAGGCAAACGCTGCCGCAATCTTTTCTTAAAATTATAAATATCAAATTCACTTTCTTTATTGTGCAGCTCAACAGCTATCCAAAGCTCCTCAACTCCCTCCTGCAATTCAACAACAAATGTTCTCGCTAAATAAACACATGCCTCCATCATTACAGCCTTTTCAACTTCTCCGAGATCTATTCTGTATCCAGAAATCTTTACTGTAGAACCCTTTCGACCAAGAATATATAATCTACCTTTATCATCAAACCATCCAATATCTTTAGTCTTAAATGCCGGTTGGCCATTCCATGAAAAATAAGCTTGTTTTGTTTCATCCGGATTATCAATATAGCCTTGCGTAACACAGTCTCCTAGCATGCATATTTCTCCGCGGGCTTCACACTCGGTCACCTCCTTCTCCTCCTCGTCTAATAAAACGAAAAACATTCTCGGATGAGCTTCTCCCACTGAAGCAAATTGCCCACTTACAAATAACTGCCGATCCTCTTTGTTAATTCGATGCATCGTATTAACAATTGACGTCTCCGTTGGACCCCATGCGTTATAAATAGCAATATCTGGCCTATTATCCATCCACTCAAGGACATGAGAAGGTGGGAAGAAATCACCACCAGAGATAATCCGCCTCAAAGAAAGAATATGCGGATGGGGAAGCCCTTGACAGCGTAAAAGTTGTGAAAAAAATGTTGGAACGCTAAATATAGAAGTAATTTTAAATTGCTCGGTCTCCTCAATCACCTTATTAACATTTTCTGGATTTGAATAAATGGCAAGTGGAATATTTAAATAGAGGCTCGTCAATAGATCAAATTGAGAAATATCAAAAAAGAAACTTGTAGCACATCCAATCACATCGTCAGCCTGCCAATCAAGAATTTCTTGCCCCCAAAGCACTGTATTGAGAATATTGCCATGGCTGGCTAAAACACCTTTCGGCTCGCCTGTTGAACCAGATGTAAAAAGAACATACAAGGTTTTTCCTATTTTTGGAAAAACTGAACAACTCGGGATTTCGTTTAATTCATAGCTTTCTACCCGTGGGATTCTTTTCACCCCAGTAAATACATCTGATATGTTCTTAGACGTTTCAATAAAAACTTTAGCTTTAAGCAATTTAAAACATTTTTCAATGCGCTCTTGAGGTTGATCAATTGATAATGGTGCATAGGCCCGGCCACTAAGAATAATGCCAACAATAGCTGCCACTGCATAACCACTGCGATCAACAAAAACCGGAATAATGGCATCTCTAGGCAATTCTAACACGCTATCGATAGCAGCTGCATATTTCAAGCCTGCACAAAACAACATTTTCCATGTCCAGTCTTGATCTGTATCTTTTACAATAACACGGTCTGGACACCGAACAGCATTATCATAAATTGTACTCCACAAATAGTTACCATCTTTATCTATCATCAGCAACAAACTCCAGAATCAAACCTTTAACAGCAATAAACAGCGTACGAATCTTGCCGCCAAAAGAATTAACTAAAATTCGATATCTCCCAAGCACAAAGTTACCTGGCCTATTTGTATAAATCTTCTCAACGGATTTCAGATCTTCGCTAGACATGGCAAGATGGTGCAAGCCGAGTCCGTTCTTTTTTGCAAAATTAATAACCGTAGAATCATCTGCAGTCGGCTCTACCAGTTCAACCCACATGTCATTGTCAGGAAGATATATGAAGTGCAGATTATTCTTTTGTCCCTCATCATAAACCGTTTCCTTAATATCTGAACGTTTTAATCCTAGTGCTGTCAAGGCCTCATCCACATCGCTAACAACAATTCCAAGATGATGTATCTTCATTTGCTATCCTTATTCATAATCAAATTCATCAATGAATCAAAATGCCTAGCCGCTTTAAAGGTGTTTTCATTAGACAAGTCTAATTTTCTAGAAAATGTCTTTTCTATAAAAACAGAAAGAGTGACCATGTCAAGTGAATCTAAAATTCCAGATTCAACAAAATCCATTTTACGAAGCTCCTCCAGCACCCCTTCCCCTTCTCTCTCCACAAAAAATTGGGCTAACTTTTTTTCATCATCAGTATACTTAGTCATTTTTCCCCTTTCTAAAACTAATATTGTATAAAATCACTTTCAATAAACAGGCACTGATTTTTATAAAAAGAATCAGAGAGAAACTTTAAAGTGTCATCATATTTGTAGCAAGCAACAGCTGAAAAAGGTAAGTCTTCGCCAACGATGCTAATAAGACCCTCCTCTTGCAGTGCCTGAGCCGCCTTAGTAAAAGAAAAGTTAAAGTTTTCTTCTTGTACATCTAACCGTCTTAAGAATGCTGAATAATTTGCCCCCACATACTCTTTTCCTCGATATACCTTTGTGTTAAAAGCTTTTTGCGTGCGATAGGTTGCACCGCAATATTGTTCGATGTGATGTAAAATTGTATTCCCCATGCTAACAGGCCTACCCACATGGAGAAAAACTGCATTTTTGCCTTTTAGCCTATCAAAAACGCTGTCATAACCAAACGCGCTTTTCCCAATGTTTAGTAAAAAATCAGCTCTAGGCCCTAAAGCAGCATAGGAAAATAAAGGGTGTTCAGAACGTTGCACCCCAGGCTGCTTTAAAATCCATTTATTCAATGCTCCTAATTTAGTGGGCGTCTTCAACACATCAAAACAACCACTCGTCGTATAGGTAAAAGTTGTAACGACAACTGTTCGACCACGCTTAATAAACGGCTGCACAATTGAACGACAAAAGTTATCTCTGCCCCCAAGCTCTTCGGCATACTTTACAAAAATTCGAAAGTCTGAATAGATATATACATAATCTGCATCAAAAGCGCCAACTGAATCGTAAGACTGTTGCAAATATTCCAAAAAAGTACTCATTATTTAATCCATTTGCTCATTGGTAAATAGTTAATATTTCTAAATATTTCGGCGCAATTTCGTGTAACTGAGCCACGATCTCACCTTCAAAAGCATTCGAAGACACCAATATCGCATCCAGCCCCAAAAGCCCGTCAACTGTTGGTTTTTCTATAGGAATTCCCCGAAGTCGCTTTCCATGCTTTGTTGGGTTATTATCAAAAATTACTCGCCATGTTGTTAGAGGGATTTGTATTTTTCCTAACAGCTCCATGGTATGCGGCCCTGCTCCAAATATTCCCAACCTTTTTCCATGTGAAGAAAAATTCTCAATGCGCTTTAACACTGGTGAAAGTTTATCATTAAAAAATCTTTCTCTAGCACGCAAGTGGCGATCCCAAATAACACTCGGCTGATCCGGGTAATTGTTCTCAGGCATTTTAGAGCCCGCTACAGCAATGGCACGCAGCACAGGATAATCAAATCCCGAGTTTTTCGGATTAGCCGTAAATTGATCGGCATAAATAGTCTTAAGTCCTGCACGCGCTAACGTTGCACTTAGTGTCTCTAGCGTAAAGTAAGAAAGATGTTCATGGCTAAAATAGTGGCTAGCAGTTTCCACCGGTATTGATACATCAGGGACCTCGATGTATACACAACCATTTTTATTTAAAATATCTGAAACGATTTCAAGATTTACAATCGGAGATTGCACATGTTCAAGCACGTGGCGTAAGATGATTAGATCGAATTTCTCTTTTCCAAAATGTACTTTTTCCATGACATCATTATAAAATTTCCCCGATGGGATAAGTTTAATAGCAGCGTTTGCATATCTTTTTGACGGCTCAACTCCAAAAATTCTGACATTATTGTTTTTAATTTCTAAAATACAATTTAAAAAATACCCTTCCGCACAGCCCACCTCAAGAACAGAAGCCCCATCTTTAATAGGGTGGTTACGCTGAATAAGATTAATTTGGATATCCATTAATTGCATTAATGGTGAATCCTCAGAAATCTTCTTCCGTGGCATTCGGGATTGTCTTGAATAATAGTCAATCATCTCACTCGTTGACATTCTAGGGTTGAGAAAAATAAACCCGCAAATTTTACATGCACAAACACCAATACAAACACCAACTTCAGGACCGTTAGTTACAAAACAATCACGTCTTTCTGGTTTTTGCAAAATAGCTATTTGATGGCCTCCGCATATTGGACAATCTTGCCTTAGATTACCAGTCATCCTCTAATTTCCCCTCTGAGCTGTGTTAACTCGATCTGTCAAATTCAATTGGAATCCTTTTTTTGGTGATTAGCTTATTCTTATATAATTTCTCCAAAAGCTCAACAACACTTTCAAAATTTAAACCAAGCTCATTGGCAATTTGAAAGGCAGTTTTATCACCTTCTAAATAATACATTAACCACATTATCTGATCGCTCATCTTTAAATCTTTGCGCCAATCCACCCATAAATTATATTTTGTTAGGAAGATTAGTCCCTTAAACCTACGCTTGGGAATAAAATCTTTTTCAACTACTTGGCACAATGAATATAAAGCATCAACTGCACCTTCAACGGCCTCCTCATTGATCAAATCTAAATTATCTAAATTTGAATGATACTGAGGATAGGGGAAACCAAGATCCAATTTCCCATCTTGAGATATTTTTCTTAGCCTTACTTCTTGATCCACTCGTGTCAGAGAAATGCTAGGAACGTTAACACCTGGAGAATTAAACACCTTCTCATCATTACCAGCGACTGACAAATACGGATAGCTTTTAGCCTGCCCTTGTAGATTTTTCAACACCATCTCAGCATACTGGTTGACTAACCCCTGATCTTTATAGCTCCTCTGCACAATCAACGGATTATTTAACCCAACCATCTCATTAAAAATTGAATATCTAGTCTTTGAAATCAAATTTTCATTATGACTTAAAAATGCAATAGACCCGATTGTTTCGGGTAAAAATAGAAACGTGTAATTATAATAAAGGTCTTTTTCTTTCTCCAATAATTTTGCTAACGCAACATTAACAGCTACACCCGTCAACCCATCATTAGCCTGACAAGGATGATCTAAGTGACTTAATAAAAAAATATGCTCCTGACTTTTCCCTTTTATAGTATACTGACCAACCGACAAATAATCTTCTTTAAACTCGCTATCAATCAAAATCTCATACTCTTCTTCAGCATGAATTTGCTCTTTTTGCTTCTGTGTCAAGCAAAAACCCCATTTCTTAATATAAAAGGAGAACTCATAAGGAATAGCCTCGGGAATCTCTTTGTGTGTATAGATATGCCCCAACAGCTCTTTCCCTGACATAGATCGACGAATAGCTTGAGAATAACACATGACATGCAAAGGATGATCCTCAGAAGACACTAAAATTCTATTTCCATGCTTAATATGCGCATCCCTTAAAATCCATTTAGGAGGAATATTCCAAGTCCAACACGCCTCACCCGTTTTGTACCGGTGAACTTTAAGTGGAACATAGCTCTTTAAATAATCCAGGCTCTTTTCAAAATCATCACTCACAAGGTTCCGACTTAAAAGCAAAAGATTATCTATAATATCTTTACAAATTTCCTGAGTTTTCATATTTTATCCCTATCTATCACAATATCCTTTCAATTTTTTGTAGTCCCCATTGACTTTCTCTACAATAATCCCGTCGATAAAATCCCCCTCAAAAAATATACTTTCTTTCGAAACACCCATTTGACTAAAACCAGATTTCAAAAATGCCTTAAAAGAACCAATATTATTCACGTACATTCCAGCATAAACTGTTTTTAAATTTAATTCCTTGAATGCATAATCTGTTAAAATTTCAATAGCCTCATATCCAAAACCATGCCCCCAGACATCTTTCTTTCCAATAATGATCCCGATATCAGCTCGTTTATGATGAGAATTAATATTCCCTAATTTTATATTACCTATGTGCTGCCCATCTTTACGCATAAAGATTCCAAATAGATAATTCTTCTTATTCCTCATCGATTCAATATAAATTTCTAAATCTTTTTTAACATAATTTCTTCCTTTTCTTTCAGTAAAACGAACAACGTCTGGATCATTCATCCATCGCAAATAATTTGTCAAATCATCCTCAGCCGTTAATACTTTCAAATAAATTCTTTTTCCAATAATTTTCATAAGACTCTCTCCTGTCAATTTAAATTAACATTCTTAACCGTAGACAAAGGGACTAGAGCTAAAACCTCATTTGTTTTTGAGACCACCACAAACGAATCATCAAAAATCATACGTTCCGAAAATAATAGCTTCTCATACTGTCTAAATATTTTCGTATAGTAGATCGTAGCGCCAGAAATTTGCTCCTCTCCCTTTTGCCAAAAAGAATCAAACTCAAGATCAGAAATATGGATTATTTTTATTGTCTAAGCATTCCCTTATTAACATCTAACAACAACATCGCCTTGTTTTGACAACACTCTTCTTCCTTTTCTACTCTTCGGCCAGATCGAATAATCCCCAAACTCTCATCACCTTCATTGAATAAAAGGTCGATTATGGAAAAATGGGAAAGAAAATCCCCAAACATTTGATGATAGACAGGATGAGTAAAGTCATGATACGTCAAGTCTACACCATTCTTTAAAAAGATCTCTGTCTCTGCAATATAATCCTTAGACCCAGCAGGAGAAAGATATTTATCAGCACCAACTGCCTTGCATATATCCACTAAAAGCTCAGTTTTTTTTCCATTCACAGCAAGGTTTGAGCTTCGTAACAATTTAGCTTTTATGCCAAGGACATCTTTCAACCATGCAATAAGATCAATATTAAGATCAGCCAACAAGCGGTGTTTGCTATAAAAAAATTTTTCAAAATTATCGATATAATTTTTAAAATACCTCGCTTTAGAATAATTGCACTTAATAGTCTTAAAATGAGTGTCCTGAAAATTACGCGTTTGATCCAATTCTGCATCACATATCTTCTGGTCAAAGCGCCCTTTTGTTAACACGGGGACCGTCAATAGAAGTTCGCCCTGCAGACTTTTAATCCGATTACGCTGCTGCCAAGACCTCTTGTCGAATTGGACAGAATCCAAAAAAACAAAAATATCAGACTGGTCCATTAGGTCAAAATAACCAAGCCAAGGCAAATATGTCGGCTGCATAATAACGACCGTAGGCATTATTTCCCCTCCATCGTTGCAAGGCCAATGCCCTCTTTACCGTAATCATTACCGTTATAAAACATGTACTTGATCCCGCCGTAATTAAGAACATAGGCATATTCAATCATCTGCGAATCAAAATCACCAGGCGACACGCTAATCCCAGCTTGATCATCCATTCGAACCCAACTCAAGCCGTCCGTAGACTCTGCGTAACCAACGCGATAATCAGCGCCTTTATAGGAATACCACATCTTATATTTATTATCTTCTTGAACCACGCAAGGACGCGCCAGCGCATGTTCTTGCTTGTTTTGAAAATCAATACATACATGCCCACCTCGATCCCAATGAACTCCGTCTAGAGACTCGGCATATTTGACATTATAGACTGGAAGGTCTGGATTGTCCCAGCGAATACCCGAAACATACCACATCCGCCAACGAGCCCCTTGCTTAACCACGCACGGCCCGGTGTTCAGCAAAAATGGTTCGCGGTCCGTTCTGTCTAAGACTGGTACGCGCAAAACACGGCGAAATGTCTCGCCACCGTCATCGCTAATAGCCAGCCCGGAAGCTAAAGACATGCGAACGGTCGACCGCTTGTTCCAACCAATATAATACATATAAATGCGTTTGCCATCAACAACAAGCCACGAAGGCGTAACCCCGTTATCATCAAAACAGCCAAGTTCCCCCAAATCAAGAACCGGTTGATCCGCAACCTTAAGGATACGCGCGTCCTTTTTAAGGTCAACATCCGCATACCCGATGCGAGAACGGTTTTCACTATCACGGCTAGAAAAATAAACCCGACACACACCCTTATCCTTCATGAGGATCGACGGTACCATGGCATGCGATAGCATCCAATTACGCTGCCCTTTCACATGAATGACCAAACCTTTCTTCACCCATTGACCTGGCGTATTTTGAAATGGCTTGCTTGGCATTTTATTCCTTAATCGCCAATGTTCTATCAGCGATATAACGGGATTTTTTAAACGTAAAACCCTTCTGCTTATAAAATTCTTTAAAGGCAACGGTCTCTCCAGGATATTCTTTGGAATTAAACTCATCGAGCATAATAACGCTGCCATTAATCAAATGCGGTTCAATCGCCTCAAGGCATTTTTTGGTTGGCGCATACAAAGCCATGTCAAAATAGGCCAACGCAACGATGGTCTCAGGATTTTCCTTAAAAAATGTCGGGACTGTTTTTGTAACATCCCCTTCGATCACGGAGTGTTTCTTAATATTTCCGAGTACATTATTACTCTCGTGATAATTCAAAAGCTCTTCGAGGTAAGACCTGTAATCTGGCGTAGTGGCGTATCCACCAACTTTGATCGTTTCGCTCGGCCGATCCTGTGAGGAAATACCTGGATACCCCTGAAACGTATCAAAACCAATGATACGACGGCTTTGGTTGAAAGGCTCGTAAATCGCACGTAGATTTTCAAAAAGAACGAGATTCTGCCCCCACCAAGTACCAAACTCCAGAATGACGCCAGGAATATTCTTGATCATTTCATAAAGTTCGTTAACAAAAAGGATCTTCGCCAAAGCCGAGCTACGCATATAAAGCCCAAGAACGGTCAACGCCTGATCGTCGGGCATAGGCCGTTCTTTAAAAAGACGGTGGAGAACATCGCGCCGGGCCATATTATCAGCCGACGCCTTACTTTCTTGAGTGTAATTAAAGTTAGCCATATGATTTCTATCCTTTTTTTAATTTGTTAAATAAAAATACGCTTTCTTTAAATATTGTGCAACCTTTGAATCTGCTAAATGAACCTCCGATTTAGCCGCAAAGACAACAGCACCGTCGGGAATGTCCCTGGTCACCTGCGCGCCCATTGCCACAAAAACATCATGGCCGATACGTGTAAAATCCTTAATGGTCGAGTTCACTCCCAAAAAACAACGCTTGCCGATTCGGACATGTCCGCAGATAACGACATGAGAGCCCACATAAGAATGATCGCCAATCTGGCTTGCGTGCCCGATATGATTCCCGCTCCAAATCATGACGTTATTGCCGATCTTTACGTTCGGTTGGATGGTCTGGTTCTCAAGAATAAAACAATTATCACCCATCTCTAAACCAGGCCATGTTACCGTTCGAGAGCAAACATAAGATGCCAGCTTATATTTCATATTCTTTGCCATCACATATTTATCCGCTCGAACCTTATTCAATTTTCGGTAAGAAAGAGCCACATGCATATAATATTCTGATGAAGGAAAACGATCTCTAAGAATGCTAAGCTTAACCAAAGGCAAATCTTCAAAGGTATCGTTCTGAATAAATTCATCATCTGCTGTAAACCCAACCACTTGATAAGGACTGTCGTTTTCAAAATAAAACCGCGCCAGAGATCCGATCTCTCCTGTTCCAAAAATAATCAGTTTTTTGTCTTTCTTAAGCACCATTTCGCCTCCTACAATAATCCAATATCATTCAGACCATATCCCAAATTATCGGATCGCCCTTTTTGATCGACTCCCTAACTGTCTGTCCTAAAATAGAACTTAAATATCTAGCAGGAAGACCAATTCCAGGACTACGAAGCACAATATCCTTGAGTTGCAGCACTTCCCCTATCTTCATATCGCGTTCAGCGAATAAGCTAACCCGCCTCGATTGCATTTTCTCCTCAAGCAAAAACTTCTTCTCCGAATTACCAAGAGCAACCTCAACAGCCCGAATATCTTTGACCAATTGACCCAATTCATTCGGCTCAATCGCATATGAATGGTCCGGACCAGGCAGAGTCCTATCTAAAGTAAAATGTTTCTCGATTATACAAGCCCCACGAGCTACAGCAACCGCCGAAAAAATAATGCCCAGCGTATGATCGGAAAAACCAACAGGAACATGAAAAACATCGAGAAGTGTATCCATCACTCTTAAATGAATTTTCTCCGGAGGCGCAGGATACAAAGCAGAACACTGCAGCAATACAAGATCCCGATTCCCTACCTGCCTTATAACCTCGACAGCATCGTAAACATCGACAATATCACTCATGCCAGTAGATAAAATAATCGGCTTTTTTTTACCTGCCACATAACGCAATAAAGAAAAATTCGCCACTTCAGAAGATGCAATCTTGAAAGCACACAAATCAGCACGATCAAGCAAATCAACCGCATCGTTATCAAAAGGTGTCGCTAGAAATATAATTCCTTTTTCTCCCGCATACCCCATCAGCTCCTCAAGCCATTCGCGCGGAAATTCACAATCTTTAATGATATCGAAAACCTTGTCTCGAACAGGATGAAGGACTTCCGCCTTAAATAATTGAAATTTTATAGCATCTGCTCCGCTAGAAGAAGCTACATCAATCAACTTCTTAGCCTGAGCCAAATCCCTATCATGGTTTGATCCAGCTTCCGCAATAATAAAAGTCGGGTGCCCAATACCGATATGCTTCTTACCCAGAATTATTTCCCGATTCACTTTGTATCCTCCTTAAAAACCCAAAAGACAATCATTTTCATTTCAATCGCCTCCTTATTGAATCTACAATCCTTTTAGCGCCTTGACCATCCAATAATTTTTGTCCGGCCTTACTCATCAGACGTCTTTGCTTATCATCATCGAGCAACTTTACTGTTTCTCTAGCTATCAAATCAGAAGAAACATCATTATGAACACCTAAATGCTTTGCGCACTTATTCTTTTCAAAAGGCTTATTTACATCCGCACAATCATTATTAAAAGAAATCTGTAGCGAAGGCGTTCCAGCCATAGCTAATTCATACTTAGTTAATCCTGAGCTTGTAATAGCAACATCACACCAAAGCATATGTTTTAGCAAAGACTTAGGAGAATCAACAATATCTAATTTATGACAAGAATCCTTTTGAAATCTTTTTATTCTATTTCTAAGCGCAGAACTAAAGCACGGTCCTGAAACGACTCTAGCGTGAACCTTCCTGTCATTAATGCCCGAAATACCTTTTAAAACCTTTGCTGTTGTTCCTCGAGGATCCGCTCCTCCTAGAGTGATTAGTATTTTATTAGCTAGCTTACGCACACTTCGCCTTCCCGCTTTTAAAGAGCTATATTCGGGCTTAAAAACAAAGTATTTAGGTCCTGTCAGAAATAAATTCGAACCCATCTCTTGCATTTTCAAACCTTCGGCTCCAAAATAAGGGACAATGGCAACATCAGTCTTCAGATTCTTTTTTGTTAACAAAGCATTGCCTTTCATTCCATCAATCAATATGACTAAATATTCTTTTCTTAATTTCTTTAAATACAAAGCAATGCCGCTAATATTTTCTAATATATAAGAATTTGAAATATCTAATATAATTGCACAAGAGCTTACCGTCGCCTTGCTTAAAATATATTCTGCCTCTTTCTCCCAAGAAAGCTTCTTTGGAATAAAAAAATACTTACTCTTACTTTTAATTAAAAGATCTCTGATGCTTTTATCAAAATAACGACAACAATATATAATTTCAAACCCCTGCTCTTTAAAGGATTCTCCTAAGGCATAACATCTATTAAAATGCCCTATTCCAATATTTTCATCAGCATCAAATCGGATAATAATACTTTTATTCTTTCTATTTCTCATATTTATCACCCTGAAGGGAAATTGCCAATCCTTCGTTTCTAGCAATATGAGAGTTTCTTCTATAAATGTCAGAATTGCTGTCCAAAAACTTCTTTATTCTCTGAAAGCCAAACGGTTTTACTCCCTCTTCATATAAAGATTCAATAATAGACTTAACGACATCAAAATCTTCTAGCTCATCTACAGTAATCCTATATTTACTATCATCAACATCATTGTCCATAATCATCTTCTGAAAACGATTAAGATTATTGTTAATATATAAAGTTACATGCTCTCTCTCAGATTTCTTTTTAGCTTCTCGCCAGGCCATAGATAAATATTCAAAAGAAAGAATTTCACAATCAAGGCCTTCAGCAAATCTTGGTGATAAATGCGCATATTCAACCTTCTCCCCTAGATACATCTCAAATAATTCATCACAAATCTCAACATCAATTAAGGGGCAATCACCCGTAATTCTCACAATGCTATCGGCTTTATACTGTAAAGCAGCTTGGTAATAACGATCCAGAACATCGTCCTCGCTGCCCACGAACACGTCAAAACCAGCTAATTTTGCGTATTCGCACATTGCAGCATTTTGCAAATCTGAGGATGTCGCCAAAACAATTTTATCAATCTTTTGTGAATACTTTAATCTCTCCAGCAAATATCCAATCAAAGGCTTGCCTAAAACATTTTTCATGACTTTTCCTTCACATCTTTTCGACCCCATTCTTGCTTGAACAATAGCGACAATCATGGCTCTCCTTAAGCTAAGACAATCTTTTAAACCCTGAGTGACAAACAGGGCCCTCTAATATATTCTTTAAATCACCTAATTTTATTCTTTTCGAAATTAGCTCGTAGACTTCTTTTGCAGCAGCCAAATATTTATCAACTATTTCCTCAGTGTGCGCATATGAAACATAAATTATATTCGAGGCTAAAAAACCTCGCTTGAGCATTTCTTGAGTAAAAATAGTTTTGACAATCATAGACTCATCTTCTTTAATAACAAGTATCGGCACAGAGGCCAGACCTACTATTTCAATCTTTAACCCACAAGAATCAAAAATGTTTTTAAGCTTTTGAGAAATATAATTTCCAGTACCTACAATATTCTTAATTACATTATTTTTCTTAAACTGCTCAATAGTCTTTAGTGCTGCAACTGGACCTATCCTCTCGGTCCAATAGGTACTACTAATAAAAGTATCCTGAGCAGCTTGCATGACCTTGGCCTTGCCTACAACAGCAGATATCGGATAACCATTTCCCATGGCTTTTCCTAAAACAACAATATCGGGATTTAAATTGTGAAGAGTATGTACGCTTCCAACGTTTATCCTGAACCCAGAAGAAATTTCATCAAAAATAAGAACAGCTCCGACTTCATCAGCAATTAAGCGTACCTGATTTAAGAAATCAATATCAATTCTTTTATGACGCTCTACCTCCATAATTATTACGCCTAATTCTCCGTTAGTCTTCTTAACAATACTTTTAAGCTCATCAATATTCCCATAATTAAAAGGATGCGCATGCCCTCTTAAAGCGCCGGGAACTCCTGCAGGAGCTAGTCCAGCAAGAAGCTGCGCATCAAGATTTGCTGAATCAGATAAATTTGAACAAAGATACCAATCATGCCATCCGTGATATCCGCAAAAAGCAACCTTATCTTTCCTAGAGAATGCTCGTGCTATTCTTATAGCTATCGCACAAGCTTCTCCGCCTGTTCTTGCAAAACGCGCCATTTGAGCCCAAGGATGAAGTTCAATCAGTCTCTCAGCAAGCTCAACTTCTTCGTGGCAATTAAGAGTCGACATGCTTCCTTTGTCGATTGCATCCTTTACAGCTTTATTAACCTCTGGATTAGCATACCCTAAAACACAAGAACCAATTCCCATTATGCTCATATCATAAAAATGGTTATTATCTAAATCCCATATCTCGCAACCTTTGGCCTTTTTATAATACGAAGGCCATCCTTCAGGTAAAAACATCTCTGATCTTTTCGATAAAAGCTGATTTCCTCCAGGAATAAGAGTTTTTGCCTTATTCCATAAATTTATGCCACTATTTTTCATGCTTTTGCCTTAGCCCATTTATAGGGTAAAATAATTTCTTCATCTTTAATCTCTAGGTCATCTAACATATTTAAAATTCTTTCGACTTTTTTAATAGACTTAATATCTTCTATATTACTTTTAAGCTGGTCAAGACTGTCTATCCCAATGATAACTTTATCTACATATGGATTCAACAAAGCAAAATTTAAACAAATAGAACTAATTGATGATTTGCTCTCGAAAGCTATTCTGCGTAAGCGCAAGATATATTCTTTTGCATTCCTTAGATTAACCGGAAGATCCTCAGGATTTAAAAAAGCTAGTCCTTGTAAAAATACAGAACGGACATGAATTTCAACACCCATTGCTTTTAACTTCTTGAAATAGACAGAAAACCTTCTGTCAAATAAACTAAAAGGTACCTGAAGAATATCGAATTGAACATTTTGCGAAAATAACATTTCCAATTCTTCTAGGCTGTAGAGCGAAAATCCTATTCTTTTGACTGTTCCCTTAGCCTTTAAATCTTTCATTTGCTCCCACAAATCCTTCTGCGACACATAATCCTCGAACTTATGAATAAGGTAACCATAGATATTTTTGACTTTCAAACAATTAAGCGATTTCAATAAAATTTCTTCAATTTTGCCAGAAAAGCCTTGATCAAGAGACGGAATTTTTGAAATGATATTAAACAAAAAATTATTTCTTTGAATAAACTCACCCAGCACCTTCTCGCTTTCTCCATAAGAATATGCCGTATCTAAAAAGTCTATTTCGTGGAGACCCGCATATTCCAAAATCCGAAAAACTTCTTCCTGCTCCACTTTTCCATTAGCATTAGCAATGCCATAATCCGCGCCAAACTGAACAGTACCCAATCCAATCTTATGAATCATTTTACCTTATCTCCAATAATTTCTTGAATCGCTTCAGCAACTCGGTGCGCATCAAAAAGTGTCATATCTGGCGATAACGGCAAAGACAAGCATTTCTGATAATATTCTTCAGCATTAGGACATTGTCCAAAACTTGTATTAAATGTCTTACGATAAAACGGTTGAGTATGAATAGGGATGTAGTGGACCTGGGTCAAAATTCTTTTCCCCAGAAGTTTCTGGATTAGTGTCGACCGAGAGACACCCACTTTTTTAAAATCAAACAACAACACATAAAGATGAAAGTTGCTCTGACACTCTTTTTTCTCGAGCGGCACTACGATATGCGGAATTTGAGCAAAGGCTTTATTATAAAAGTTTACAATCTTTCTCCGCTGCTTAATAAAAGATGGGAGCTTCTTTAATTGCGATAATCCTAATGCACACTGTATATCGGTAATCCGATAATTAAAACCTAGAACCTGCTGTTCATAGTACCAGCGGTATTTTTCTACTTGATCATCAGAATATTCCTTAGAAGGATTCACAAACTCTTCCTTATTGCTGGTAATACCGTGCGAGCGCAACAATTTCATTTGTTTTTCTAATTTTTCATCATTGGTAAAAATTGCTCCGCCCTCTCCTGTCGTAATGTGCTTAGCCGGATGAAAACTCATAACCGCCATATCAGAAAAGCAGCACGACCCAACCGGCTTATTTTGATATTCCGATCCTAGCGCATGGCAGGCATCCTCGATAATAAAAATCTTATGACCATATTCTTTTTCCTTTTGACGCACAACGGCTTGAATAGATTTCATATCACAGCTCTGACCAGCAAAATGAACAGGAACAACAGCCTTTGTTTTTGAGGTAATCTTTGCTTTTATGTTTTCTAAATTAATATTATAAGTATCTTCTCTTATGTCCGCAAAAATAGGATTTCCTCCACAATAAAGAATGCAATTCGCAGAAGCAACAAAACTGTTCGGAGAAGTAATAACCTCATCACCAGCTTTAACTCCCGCAGCCAAACAAGCTAAATGAAGAGCTGAGGTGCCCGAGTTAACCGCAATGGAGAATTTTACGCTTGTTACTTTGCAAAGAGCTTGTTCAAACTCAGAAATTTTAGATCCTTGAGTCAAATGCGCTGACTTAAGAACATCTTCAACTGCTTTGATATCATGGAAATCAATGCTTTGCCGCGTATAAGGAATAAAATCTAACTGCGGATAAATAATTTCCCTAAAAAAAGATTTAATTTCTTTATATTCTTTCTTTTTATAATCCCTAACAAAGCGATTCATTGTTTCTTCTATGGTTGGAAATTTTATCCCAAGAACCATCGACAGATTCTTTACATCCAAAGATAAATTCTTACTTCTTTTAGCTTTAAGAGTAACTTTATCAACAGAAATCATCCGAAGACATTCTGTTGACAACCCTACTTTCTTTGCAATATTTTTAAGAAAATGATACTTTAAAATACTATTACGACTACCGCAATTAAAAACACCATCAACGTTGCGCTGAATTGCCGTATCAATAATATTCGCCAGATCGAAAGTATAAATAGAGGAAAAACGCACATCCTTAAATCCTAAAACCGGATGGCTTTGTTTCAATTCATGAATCACCCATTCTGCAAAACTAAACTTGTCATGACGCACGTTCCAGCCAAAGAAATTTGTTCTTAGAATTAAATTGTGTTTAACCTTCGAAACAATTCTTTCAGAATCCACCTTTGTCTTTCCATAAACATTTAACGGCTGAACCTTATCCTTCTCGCTATAATTACCCTTTTCCCCATCATAAACCAAATCACTAGATATATAAATTAACTTGGTTTGCAAATTAAGAGATTGCGCGAGATTTCTTGTCCCAACAACATTAATCTTATGAGCTTCTTTTGGTTTTTCTTCACAAGTGTCCACATTTGCTTGGGCCGCGCAATGAATGACCACATCTGGATTAAAAGCTTCAATTGATTCAATCACTTGCTGCCGATCATTAATATCTACCCGCACAACATCCACGCCTGGAATCTCAACCGGCTGACTATAAAACCAACCTGCAACTGCATAACGCTTCCTCAGGCAATACGCGAGATTACTTCCAAGCATTCCACTAATTCCAGTTATCAAAATCTTCTTTTTAAACATATTCGTCTCTCGCTTATTCTGGCACGTCTTTTGTAGACCATCGGGATTTCTCTATCGAATAATCATTTTCTATCTCATCAACGAGCACTTTTAGTTCGCTAACCGTCATCCACTTGGCGTTAGAATCTGATGAATAGTGAAAGTTTTTCTCACAAAGCTTTCCACTATCTTTCCCTTTTTCAGACATCAACTGATCGCGCATCTGCGCGCTCGACTGAACAATAAAATATTCTTTAAACTGAATTGTGTTACGCGCCTCATCTTCACTTAAAAGCGTTTCATGAACCTTTTCACCGGGGCGAATACCAACAACTTCGTGCTTACATTGTGGGCCAATCGCTTTAGCCAAATCCGTAATTTTCATCGAAGGAATACTTGGAACAAAAATTTCCCCACCTTTCGAGCGCTCTAGCGCCATTAAAACAAAATGCACCGCTTGGTCAAGAGTAATCCAAAACCGTGTCATCTCAGGGTCTGTAATCGGCAAAACACCTGCCTTAATCCGTTCTTTAAAGAATGGAATAACAGAACCACGGCTGCCTAAAACATTACCATAGCGCACAACCGCAAATTTAGTACGATTAGAATTTGCTTCCGAAAGATTATTTTCCGCAATAAAAAGTTTATCTGAGCATAATTTTGTAGCACCGTACAAATTGACTGGATTGCAAGCCTTGTCTGTAGAAAGCGCGATAACTTTTTTGACATTGTTTCGTACAGCCGCTTCAATAATATTCATTGCGCCGATGACATTGGTTTTAATGTATTCCTCCGGATTGCGCTCCGCTGCGGGAACTTGCTTAAGAGCTGCTGCATGAATAACGTAATCCAAGCCTTCAAAAACACCCATCAAGCGATCCTTATCTCGCACATCGCCTAAGATATATTCCAAACATGGGTATTCACACGAGCTCCATTTTTGTGCCATTTCAAATTGCTTAAGCTCATCCCGACTAAAAATAACCAACCTTTTTGGCTTATAATGTGCCAAAAGAATCTGAACCATCCTCTTTCCAAGCGATCCTGTTCCACCGGTAATTAATATATTTTTATTATTTAACATATTTACCTTTCTACTTTCTTAAATTTATCATCATTTATGCTGAATTCTGAACACTTGCTAGTTCATGGATTAAGCTTATCTTATTTTTTCCTTCGATCTTTTCAGAAATATTATTCTGACAAATAAAAACAACGCCATCTACATTGCAATGGTCAGCGCTTTTGGCATAGCTAAAAACACAATCTTTTCTTGAGAATTCATCAATAGCCATCTTTGTTAACAAAGCCAAATCAGAATCACCCAAAATCAGAAAATGACGCTCTCCCTTTTGATATAAATCTTCTATTAAGACTTGAATCCGATTCTTGATAGTACTAATGGAATTGATCGTACGAAGCGTGTAGGCAGCAGACTGGTTCATTTTTTCTTTAAAACCCTTAGGGGTGAGCATGTAACCAATTCGTTTAGGTTTAACCTTAGAGGTGCGAATATAGCCTTTGATAATAAGGCGACGGATTAGCATGTTAACCATGCCCAGCGAAATATTCATCTTCCGAGAGAAATCTCGCTGATTAGATGCCATTTTTAATCCAATAATATTGATCAGTTCAAATTCTTTTTCATCAAGCATTTTCAGTCCAAATTTATTGTTCAAACATTGAACATATGATACAAAAAAATGACTCCTCCTGTCAAGGTATATCTTTCTAACCTGTTTATTTTATTAGACTTTCATTCTTGATGGATTTTTAAAGCGAGTGGTAGAATCTCGGTTCACGCAGTGACACTTACGCTTATTTTACCGACAGGACAACTTAAATAAAAAAGACACCTATTTAACTAAAAGATTGTCAAGACTTTTGCAATAATCCAAGGACGTTTTCTTTAGTAAAAATAGTTAGATCTCTTGGATTTTCAAGAAAATTCTCAACATCTCTTTTGACTGTGTTCCAATCCACGTCGCTGATCTCTCGATAAACAATATCCTTCCAAGTATCCTCTGTCGGCATAGCTTTAGGCCACTTGGTCTGATGCAAGGCGCTAGCAAGTAGGGAAAGATTCGGCGACAGGTCTTTCCATGTTGCAAGATACCAACCAAGGTCAAAATAATCCCGACCTTTCGTATATTTTCTGCTTAACAAAGCATGCAGTTTTCCGGCAAAAAGCGATGGGACGTTATAAGATAAAAAAGAAATTGGAAAATATTTATTAACGACTTTAACTTCCACATCCGCCCCTTGCGGAGGATTGCTATCAATTTCAATCTTAATAGAAAACTTTTGGCTTGCTAAAGGTGAAATTCCTGCCTCACGCATTAATCCAGAAAATTTAATAAAAGCGGAGTTAACAACTTTCTTATCGTTATATGTGATTACAGCGTCGTATCCGGAGGCTTTAAGTTCGGCCATTATCTTTTTCATCAAAGAAGAAAAATCAATAGAAGGCTTACCAGCTAACGAAAAATCAAGATCTTCAGAAAAACGAGGCAGATCATACAAAAATCTTAAAGCTGTTCCTCCTAAAAACGCCGCAAAACGAAAAAAACCCTCATCATGCATAATTCTTAAGACGTATGCCTGCAAATATTCCCGCATTAAATTGAGTTTTGCATTATAACCTTCTTTTTTTGAGACTAATTCTAACAGGTGGTCTTTCATGCATCCTTTCCTACGCGAGTGTATTCTAAAGCGTATCTTTCAATCAAACTCGCGACTTTGATAACTCCAGGGCTGTGAAATTTCTTGGCAAAGCTCACCAGCCTCGACAAGTCTAGCTCTTCTAAATTCTGCAGCCGCATCTCTTGAAGATAATCAATATTGATAGACAATCCTCGAAGATAAAAAAAGTCCAAAAGCGCTTTTTCTGGATAAGCCATAAAAGACAACTGCTTTCCAAACGTTACCGAGTGATATCCCCAAAAAAGATCATTTTTGACATGCCGATAATCAAAGACACCAATCGGTGTGGTGATTTTTTTAGGCCTTTTTGTCGTCACGCAAGTATAAACAGAAACAGCCTCCGGGATAAGACCGTAATATTCCAAAGCTTTCTCAAGACTAACATAAGAAGGCTTTGTTAACAAAGAAGCAATATAAAATTCATGAGCTTCTATTTTACGAAGATCCTTAGACAATAAATAAATGTTATTTTTCAGCTTAATAAGCTTACCGGATCTGCGCCAACGGCTGA
>Ga0208904_1000361_pt1 | contig 39293 bp, 42 predicted proteins | sample AntAceMetag02UKB_FD_184774 | JGI IMG/M metagenome (GOLD analysis project Ga0208904, IMG submission 184774) | Saline lake microbial communities from Ace Lake, Antarctica - Antarctic Ace Lake Metagenome 02UKB (SPAdes) (version 2) | ecosystem: Environmental > Aquatic > Non-marine Saline and...
ACAGCCCTACTTGCCCTGCCTGTCATCAGGCTGAAGCCCTATTGGGAACACTAAAAACTAAATATCCTCATTTACAAATTAAAAAATTTGAAGCATTAAAAAATAATAATCAAAGAATATATTCAGCTTTGGCTGAAATATATCAAATCAGCTCTAATTCTGTACCTGGCATTTTTATAGAAGAAAAAGGATTTAATAACTCTTCCTATATTACAATTTCTAAAATAGAAAAAATCATTATTCGCTGTTCAAATCAAGAATGCAGTTCTCCTACTCAAAAACTATTAACTAATGCCACAAAAAAGGAAATTCCTCCTTCTAAATCTAACTTAAATATAACTTATATTGTCGTTGGCGCATTGGTCTTGTGTTTTGTTTTAATAAAAATATTTATTACAAAACAGAAAAAGACTATTCATTAAAAACTTCTGCGCTAAAAACATAAATATCTACCTCGCCTGTTTTCCATGCATCTTTAGATAACCCCGCTTTTTGCTGACAAAGTTGACTCATAAATTCTTCCAATCCCCAATTATTTTCAGTAGCCACCTGAGGAAGAAAAACGCCGGAATGCGAACCTTTTTGAACAATAACCCCATGCTTTCCTATTTCAATTTCTTTAATAGGATTTTTTATTTTTTTAAGAGGAGAAAGGACAGAAATCTCTATATCAATATCCTGCATTTCGTCTAAGCTAACTGACAAGAACCTATTATCATCTACGGCCGCTGCTACAGCCATTTGGGATACAACTTGATATAAAGGTTTCTTTTCTTCTATAATTCTGCCAATACAACCTCTCAATTCATGATTCCTTCTTAAAGTAACAAAAGCTCCTTGAGGTTGACTTAAATTTGGTAGAATATTCTCAAACTCTGGTATTTTCTTATCAATCAAATAACCTTCAATACTTTCACGCGCGATTTGCAAAAGTATTTGTTTTTCCTCTTCTGTTAAACTTACTTGCCCTGACAAATCTTTACTAAATACAATGCTGGCATATCCAACTACCCTTGAATGATCTCCCGTAATATCTCCTGAATTGGTATAATCTAAAAATTTAATATTATCAATTTGAATAATTTCTGACAAAAGTAAGCCAACATGAATAGCTTCTTCTCCACAAGCACAAGTATCTAAGCCAAGTAACGACTGAGACATTAAATCTTGAATGGTATTGGTAAGATTCTTTGATTTGCCTGTTAAAATTGTATCTATAATTTTATGATCAACTATATTGGCTGTTTTATAAGAAGGGTAATGAGATAAATCAGAACTAATAATTATTAAAGTCTGGTTATCAATATATTTACTCAGAGCATTAACTAACGCTTTTCTACTTTGCTCATCAGACTGCCCAACAATAATCGGCACAATTTTAAAATCTTTTAATGTTTTCTGTAAAAATGGAAGACAAACTTCTAAGCAATGTTCTTTTTCGTGAGATTTAGTTCTATTAAAGATACTTTTATGCTCGGATATTATCCTTTCTCCTAACTCAGTATCAATATTTACATCGCCCAAAGGAGTTTGCCAAACATCATGCAAATCAATAGAACTCCCATCAAACCAATCAGTATGTGAAGGACCGATTAAAATTACTGTTTTAATATCCTTATCTATTAATAATTTAAAAGCATTTGCAGCTACCTGTCCAGAAAATGCATACCCAGCATGAGGTACAATCAATATTTTCGGATTGCCATCTACCGAAATTTCTTTAGATTGCAACAAAAATTCATCAATCTGATTAGATAAAATATTTTCATCCTCGGAATAAAAAGAGCCAGCAACTACTGGCAACCTAATTGACAATTCTTCTGATGAAGATTTTTGTTTTTCCATAAACCTAGAACTTAAAACTATGAAAATGATAAGCAAAATAACAAATATAATACTTAAAATAAATTTTAATATTTTGTTGTTCAACATACCAAACCTATCGAAAATTTAAATAACATATCTTCCTTGAGATTGATCTCCAATCATAACTCCATGATCTAAAGTAATAACTCTTTTTTTCACGAAATTAACAATTTCCCTATTATGGGTAACTAACAAAACTGTAGTTCCGAATTCATTAATTTTTTCCAATAGCTGAACTATATCTCTCGTAATAATTGGATCTAAATTCCCGGTTGGTTCATCGGCAATCAATATCTTAGGACGATTAACTAAAGCTCTGGCAATAACTACTCTTTGTAATTCTCCCGCTGACAGTTGCCGTGGAAAACATTTTTCCTTATCAGACAAACCAACTATCTTTAAGACTTGTTGAACAATTTGAGATATTCGTTTCTGAGAAGTATTAACTACTTCTAAAGCAAAAGAAATGTTCTCTTTAACGGTTTTATTCTCTAATAATTTAAAATCTTGAAAAACAACTCCTATTTGACGACGTAAAGTGGGAATAGCCGATGATTTTACTTTAGTTATATCCCAATCTCCTACCATGACTTTACCTTCAGTGACTCGTTCTTCGGCAATCAATAATTTTATAATAGTACTCTTCCCTGCCCCTGAATGGCCAACAATAGAAACAAACTCACCCGGTTTTATATGAAAAGAAACATTATGTAAAGCATAAACATCAGGTGGATAAAGTTTAGTGATGTTAATAAATTTAATCATAAATTATTATTTAATGGAGCCGCCTCCCAGATTCGAACTGGGCACCTAGCACTTACGAAGCGCTTGCTCTACCTAATGAGCTAAGGCGGCCCTTAAAAAAGCGAGTGAGCGGAGTCGAACCGCCGTCATCTCCTTGGGAAGGAGATATAATAACCGTTATACCACACTCGCAATTGTTCTTTCTAATTTCTTTAAAACTCTTAATTTACGCCACGGAGATAAATAGTCAACAATTAAGATGCCTTGCAAATGATCAATCTCATGTTGAAGTACTCGAGCAAAAAAACCCTCCACATCTAAAGTGATTAGTTTATTTTTTTGCAAAGACCAAGCCTCTACTTTTATTTGATTTGCTCTTTTGACTTTAACTGACACTCCTGGCAAGCTCAAACATTCCTCAAAACCTTTGTTAGTTTTGACGGATTTCTTAACAATTTTAGGATTAGCTAAACATAAAAAATCATTAGGATGAGAATTATAACCGCCGGCAATATAAGCATTAATTACTATAATTTGTTTATTAGAACCAATTTGAGGAGCAGCTAAACCTACTCCATTCTTTGATTCTTGCAAAGTCTCCAACATCCCTTTATATAACAATCTAATATTTTGATCAAAATTTTTGATTTCTTGGCATCTTTCCCTTAGTATTGGATCACCGTATTTTTTGATAGTTAATAAATTCATAGGATAAATCTGATTATTTTTTAATTTTAAGAACCCGCTCACTTCGTTCGCAGAACCTTGAAATTAAATTATTATTGTATAAACATTCAAAGAATTTTAATTTTAACATTCTTCTAAATTAAAACAACCCTCTTGAAAAGAAGGTCATTGATTAAAATATTGGAGAATTATAATTTTTTGGACTAATTATTCATCTCCAATCTTTTCATTCTCTCTGAACGAAGTTTATTTTTAGGCAACATATTATAGACAGCTTTTTTTAAAAGTTCAGATGGATTTCTGGCAAATACGTCTTTCATCTTTCTCTCTTTCAATCCCCCAGGATAACCACTATGACGATAATATATTTTCTGTTCAAATTTACGTCCAGTAAATTTCATTTTTGAAACATTGTTAGCAATAACTCCATCTCCCACATCCATGTTAGGAGAATAATTAGTTTTGCGTTTACCAGTCAAAATTAAGGATATTCTAGTAGCTAGTCGCCCTAAAACTTTATCTGTAGCGTCAATTGTGTGTGTTTTTCTATTATTAACAATTTTATCCATATTTTGTAATTAAACTAATTCTAAAACAACCATATGCGCGGCATCTCCTCTACGGGAACCAATTTTAATAATTCTGAGATAACCTCCTGGTCGTTCTTTATAACGAGGGCCTAAATCTTCCATAACCTTCTTGGTCACTTCTCTGCTTTGAAAAAAAGCATTAACTTTTCTCAAATTATCTAAGCTATTAACCTTTCCCTTTGAAATTAAACGTTCAATAATAGGTTTGACCGCCTTGGCTTTAGCTTCGGTTGTAGTTATTTTCTCATTTAAGATAAGAGCACGAGCTAAACCCTTAAAAAGAGCTTTACGGGGACCAATCTTTCGAGACAAAATTTTTCCTTTTTTTCTATGTCGCATATAACAAATTATTTTTTCTTTTTACTTTTAACTGCTTTCTTCACAACCTTTTTGGTTGCTTTCTTAACTACTTTCTTGGCAACTTTCTTAGTTGCTGTCTTTTTAGCTGCCTTCTTAACTACTTTCTTGGTAACTTTCTTAGTTATTTTTTTAACAGTCTTTCGTTTAGCAACAGCTGGCTTTTTCTTCTCTAATGATTTAGAAGAAATAATAGCTGAGCTTAATTCACTTAAATAAGAAAACTGTTCATTTAATAATTGCATAGCCTTTAATCCAGCTTCTAAAGGAGAAATAGTCCCATCTGTTTCAATTCCCAAAATCAATCTGTCATAATCAGTACGACCACCAACACGCACATTCTCAATATTAACTGAAACTTGAAGAATAGGTGTAAAAATTGAATCAACAACTATAGTACCGATATCTAAATTCTCTCTTTCTTTTGCTTCCGAAGGAACCCAACCATAACCTTTAGCTACCCAAATTTCCATTTCTAATTTAGCCTTTTTATCAGTCAAATCAAGAATCAATAAATCAGGGTTAACTATTTCCACATCGGCTGATTTATCAATATCAGAGGCATAAACCTTTTTTTCTCCACTTGCTTTTAAAGTTAATCTAATAGGATCTTCGTTTTCAGTGAAAATTTTTAATCTTAAAGATTTTAAATTCAAAATAATACCGAGAACATCTTGATAAACGTGAGGGATAGTAGAAAATTCATATTTAACTCCTTTTATCTTAATCGAAATTACCGCTGCTCCGCCTAATGAAGTCAATAAAACTCTCCTCAAGGTATTACCCCAAGTTATGCCATAACCTGGATAACAAGGTTCAATAATAATAGAGCCTTTATTTTTGTTCTCTTTGTCTGATTGAAAATTAATTTCTTGTGGCAAAAAAATATTCTTCATATTATTAAAATTATCAAAATTTTTAAATTATATTTTAGCGACTATAAAACGCTATAATTAACTTACTATCAAATGATTGAGGTAAATCTTTCTCATTTGGTTCTTGCAAAATCTTAATCTGTAAATTCTTAGAATCAACATCAAGCCAAACTGGCAAAAGATTCTTATCTTTATTTTTAGAAAGGGCAAGATTATCTTTAACCATTGTTTCAATATTTTTTTTATTTTTAATTTTAATTACATCTCCAATTTTTACTCGATAAGAAGGAATATCCATGCGCTTATCATTCAATAAAATATTTCCATGACCAATTAGTTGACGAGCTGCTCTTCGTGAACCAGTAAAACCACCCTTACAAACAACATTATCAATTCTAGTTTCAAACATTCTTAAAAAGTTTAGCTCTGTATTTCCTTTTTTATTTTTAGCATCAGAAAAATAATTCTTACACTGTTTTTCAGATATGCCATAAAACCTTTTTAAACGTTGTTTCTCTCTCAATTGCAAACCATATTCTGATAAACGAGAATAACCTTTTGGTCCATTGGCTCCAGGTGGATATTTTCTTCTAACCACAGCGCAACTAGTAGTAGAGCAACGCTCTCCTTTTAGAAAAAGTTTCTTGCCTTCTCGGCGACACATTTTACATCTTGGCATTGATTTCATCTTTTTGGTATTTTATACTCTTCTCACTCCCCGCGCTCGACAACCATTGTGTGGCAAAGGAGTAACATCTTTAATTGATAAAATATTTAACCCATTAGTGTATAAGGACCTTACAGCCGCTTCACGACCCATTCCGACTCCTTTTACAAAAACTTGGACTTCTTTTAAATTATAATCTTTAACACTTTCTACCACTTTTCTAACAATAATGCTAGCGGCATAAGGAGTAGCTTTTTTAGCTCCCTTAAAACCAAAACAACCTGCGCTGGCCCAAGCTAAAACATTACCACCCAAATCTGTTAAGCTAACAATTGTATTATTGTAGGTAGCCTTAATATATGCTCGTCCACGAGGTACTTGTTTAATTATTTTTTTCTTGCGTTTTTTAGTAACTGCCATAATATGCTAATAAATTAATTTATGTCTTTTGGGATGATGGTCTTCGCCCACTCCCAGAAGTTTTTCTTACATTACCACGCACCGTACGACTATTAGTTTTTGTTCTTTGTCCTCGTGCTGGTAAACGTTTTGTATGTCGTGTTCCGCGATAACAACCAATATCTTTTAATCTTTTAATATTTGAAACTACATCTCTTCTTAGTTCTCCGCCAGTCCTATAATCAGCTTCAATAATTTTCTTTAACTTATCCATCTCTTCCGAACTTAAAGTTTCTACTAATTTATTTTTATCTATATCCACCTTTTCTAAAATCTCAGCAGATAAACTGTCTCCAATTCCAAAAATATAGGTTAAACCTATTATAATTCTTTTTTTAGGTGGTAAATTGATTCCTACTATTCTTACTATCATAGAAATTGGTTAATTGGTTAATTGGTTAATTGGGATTTTAAAATACCCAATCCCTAAGTACCCAAGTACCTAAATTTATCCTTGTCTTTGCTTATGCTTCGGATTTTTGCAAATAACATAAATTCGTTTCCCACGACGAACTACTTTACACGAATTACACATTTTTTTGACCGAAGCTCTTACTTTCATAATAAATTTATTATATAAAAATACTAAAATATTGACGGAGTAAATGCCGCATTAAAAAAATCCTTTGAAAAGGATTAAATCTATTTTAAACGGTAGACTATTCTCCCTTTGGTTAAATCGTAAGGACTGATTTCCAATTTTACTCTATCTCCTTGTGAAATCCTGATTCTATACATTCTCATTTTTCCAGAGAGATGAGCTAAAATACTTTTTCCACTATCTAGAGTTACACGAAAAGTAGTTGATGGTAATAATTCTTCCACCACACCTTCGGCATTTAAAAAGTCCTTAGATATTTTTTGTCTGTCAGGCATAAAAAAATAATTTTGTAGATATAAATCATTTTACACATCTCCTATATTATTGTCAACCCCATACTATTAAATAAGAAAATTAATTGATAATTATCTTTATCCTAGACAAAAATACAGGTAAATGTTGCCAAAATTTTGGACGATTATCTATCCTAAAACTTTTTATTCCCGGTAATTCTGTTAAAATTCTGTTTGCTTCTGCTAACTTTTGCGAAGCCATAACTTTTCTTAAAATTTTCAAATCATAATTCATAACTACTTCTTCTTTTATAGAAACAAATAGAGTTGCCCTCCCCTTTTCTAAATCTTTCTTAATCACTTGAATCCCCCATTCTAGGGGGTGAAACTCTGAGACTTCCTTGAAGGATATAAAACCAGCGTCTGGGCGTTCTGTCTGAGAAAAATTATCTAAAATATTTCGTACTTTATATTCAGCAATCTTTTGCAAATCCATTTTCTGGAAAACAAGTATCTCTTTATTTTGATTATCCCTAAGCTCGTCAATCAACATATAACCTGAATCTATTTCTTCCTCTGATTCAAGATTAATAATCTTAGAAGAAATAATACCCAGATTAAGTAAAGGTTCTCCAGCACTTTGACTAAGATTAACTTCAAAATCTAATAATAAAGGCTCAGAAATAGAGATTAACTCTATTTCTGTCTGAGGCAACCAAGCAGCGATAAATAACAAAAATAAAATTATTAAAGCAGAAATAAAAATTTTAAAAGTAGGAAAACTATATATCATATTAAATACTCAATTTCTAAAGATAAATTAATATTAAATTTTTTCTTGACTTTTTTTTGAATAATTTCTATTAAAGATTGAACATCTTGAGCTTTTGCTTTATTGACGTTAATTATAAAATTAGCATGTTGTTCGCTAATTTGCGCTCCACCTATTTTATAACCTTTTAATCCACATTGATCAATAAGCCAACCTGCAGGGATAGTTTTCTTTTCAATAAAAGCAGATGGTAATCGCTTTTTGAGATATAGAGATAAAGATTTATTTTCTTTGATTTTGATATTTTTGAATATGCAACCTGCCGAATAACCCTGAGGAATCCCCTTTTTACGGATATTTAAAATTTCTTTCTGGGTTTGTAGTATTTTATTCTTATCTCCTAATCTTAATTTCAATTCTGCTGAAAGAATAATTATTTTCCTAGAATTAATATCCTTCAATCTACTACCCCGATAGGCAAATTCAAACCAATCTGCCTGCTTTTCAACAATCTTGCCATCTGGCATTAGTAAAGTAGCCTTTCTTAAAATTTCTCCTATATTCTTTCCGTTTCTAGGCCAACCAGCATTGCCATAAATTGCTCCCCCTATTGTTCCCGGAATACCAACAAAATATTCTAATCCACTTAGTCCTTGTTTAACAGAAAAGACGATTAATTTACTTAATAATACTCCAGCTTCTACCTCTACTATTTTCATATCTCTTTGACTTCCTTCTATTTTAAGATATTTAGATGGAATTTTTATCAAAAGACCATTGAATCCATGATCTGAAACTAAAATATTACTCCCTCCCCCTAAAATAAAATATGAAATACTCTGTTCTTGAGCCCAAGCAATAATCTCTATCAACTCTTTTTTATCCCTCGCTTCAAAAAAGTATTTGGCTCGACCTCCTATCCTAAAAGTGGTAAGAGAATCTATTCTGACGTTTTTTTCTATTGATAAATCCATATTTTTAGATTTTAACAAATTCTATCAAGAAAAGCCATTGTCGGCTTGCCAAAACTTTGATACAATATTATTATATTTATATATAAAGATTAACTGCAAACAAATGCCTAATTTAAATATAAAAGAAATTAAAACTAAGAATTTAAGATGGATTGATGTATCATCTTGCAAACCAAAAGAGATGAAACATATTGAACAAAAATTTAAATTTCATCCCCTGCACATTAGTGACTGTCTCTCCCCAGTCCAAAGACCTAAGTTAGATGTTACTCCAGACTATTTATTTATGGTACTTTTGTTTCCTGTTTACAATCGCCGTACTAGAAAAATAATTTCTTCTGAAATTGATTTTTTTATCAATTCCGACACTTTAGTAACAGTCCATCGAGGAGAATTATCTCCTCTAATGAATTTCTTTAATCTTTGTCAAACAACCAAAAAACAGAAGGATAAGTATTTTGTTGGTAGCCCAGCCTTTTTGATATATGAACTCTTAAATCGTTTATTAGCGGCATGCAACCCAATTCTAGGCAACATGAATCTAAATATAAATGGCATTGAAGAAAATATCTTTAATGGCTATGAAAAAAGAATGGTCAAGGAAATATTAATCGCGAAAACAAATGTAGTTAATTTTAGAAGGATAACTCAGACTCACCGTTTGGTAGTAAGTAAATTATTGGAAAAAAGCAGTTTATTTTTTTCTCCTGGCAAATTAAAAATATACTTTAAAGAAGTCATCGAAAATGCTGAAGATATCTGGCAAAATTTAGAAAACCTTAGAGAAACAGTAGAGGCCATTGAGCAAACAAACAACTCTTTAATATCTTTCCAATTAAATGATATTATTAAAATTCTGACTATAATATCCATTATCGTTTTGCCCATTAGTTTAATGGGAACTATTTTTGGAATGAATCTAAAATTTTTACCTTTAATGAATCAACCATTTGCTTTTTGGATATTATTGAGCGTTATGGCGTTGATAATAATATTTTTGGTTGGTTATTTTAGAAGAAAAAAATGGTTTTAAACATATAACCATTACTCATGCTTAAAATATATAACACCTTAACACGAAAAAAAGAAATTTTTAAACCTATAAAAAAAGGTAAAGTAGGGCTCTATAGTTGTGGCCCTACTGTTTATAATTATGCCCATATTGGTAATTTGCGGGCATATATTTTTGCTGATATTTTAAAAAGAACATTAAAATATAATAGCTATAAAGTAAAACACATTATCAACATCACAGACATTGGGCATCTTGTTTCTGATGCAGACGAAGGAGAAGATAAAATGATGAAAGCATTAAAGCGAGAAGGAAAAGAATTCAGTAAAAAATCAATGAAAGAAATAGCCCACTTTTATACTCAATCGTTTTATCAAGATATTGAAAAATTGAATATCCTTCCTGCTGATAAATTTCCTAAAGCTACAAAAAATATTCACGCTATGATTGAAATGATAAAGCAAATACAAAAAAACGGTTATTCTTATGAAACATCCGATGGCATTTATTTCAATACTAAAAAACTTCAGGATTATGGTTATTTAGCTCGACTAGACATAAAGGGTCTTCGTTGTGGAGCTAGGGTAAATATAAATCCTGAAAAAAAGAATATTACTGACTTCGCCCTATGGTTTAAAGCTATAGGAGAGAAAAGAACTCATTTAATGCAATGGAGTTCTCCTTGGGGCAAGGGTTGGCCTGGATGGCATATTGAATGCTCAGCTATGTCAACAAAGTATCTAAAACAACCATTTGATATTCACACTGGAGGCATAGATCATATTCCAGTTCACCATACTAATGAAATCGCTCAAGCTCATGCAGCTAAAGATAAACCTTTAGCTAATTATTGGATGCATAATGAATTTTTGATTCTAGATAAAGAAAAAATGGCAAAAAGCGGCGAAGGATTTATCACACTTTCCACATTAAAAAACAAAAACATTAATCCTTTAGCTTACCGTTACCTTTGTTTAAGCGCTCACTATCGCTCCCCTCTTTCTTTTAACTGGGAAAATCTAATAGCGACTCAAAACGCCCTATCTAATCTTTATCATATTATTTCTCGTTATCCTAAACCAGGCAAAGTTATAGAAAAAGAAAAAGAAAAATTCTTAGCAGCTATCAATAATGATTTAGATACTCCTCAAGTATTAGCTACTCTTTGGGATCTAATTAAAAGCGATCAGCCCAATGACGATAAAATGGCTACTGTTTTAGAATTTGATAAAGTTCTTGGCTTAGGGCTTGATAAAATAAAAAAAATCTCTTTAAAAATTCCTAATGAAATAGAAGAATTACGCAAACAAAGAGAAGAATTACGCCAACAAAAAAAATGGTCAGAAGCTGACCAAATACGAAAAGAAATAGAAAATTCTGGATTCACGATAGAAGATACCCCTCAAGGTTCCACAATTTATAAAATCTAAGAATTCAATGTTAACCTCTAGAGGTTAACATTTATTTTACGAATTTTTTGACTATTGTCCAAATTTTATTTTCTATCTCCTCAATAGATAAAAGCTCTTCATCCTCGACACATTGAATTAACCTAAACTGTCGAGGAAATAACTTCACTGTCTCCAAAAAAGATTTCTCAGCTTGTTCTAAATGCTTGATATCCTGTTCATGGATATCTCTTTTCTTGCCACCTAAATATTCTCTTTTACCTTTGTTATCTACTAAATCATAAGCAATCTTCGCAGGAACATGCAAAAAGATATTAATATCTGGCCTTGGTAAGGCCAAAATATTATATTCTAAATTATCAACCCATTTATAGAATTTCTGGCGAGCTAATTTATTTTTTATTTTTGCTCCTTGGTGACCTAAATTAGAAGCTACATATCTATTAGATATAACAGTTTTTCCTTCTTCTAGCCATTTTTTAATCTTTGAAGACACAGCAAATCTATCTAAAGCATAAAAAAGAGAAGCCCTATAAGCTCCTACTTCCTGCCATGTACCGTATTTACCGCTTAGATATTGTTCAATAAAATAAGATGATGGTTTACCGTAACGTGGAAAATCTAAGGTACGTACTTCAATTTTTTTTCTTTTCAGTTTTTTTAATAATTGCCAGAACTGAGATGTTTTCCCTGAACCATCAGTTCCTTCCAAAACAATGAACTTTCCTTTTGTTTTTTTCATAAAATTATTTATTAATGATGTGTAATTAATATGAGATAAATAATTTTCAGAAAAGATTTACTGTTGTTGTAAAAACCAACCCGACGGGTTGGTTTTATTGAGGTTGGTTATATAGCGATTTTCAAAGCTGGACCCATGGTAGAAGATAAAAATACTTTTTGAATAAAAAGGCCTTTAGTTCCAATTGGTTTAGCCTTTTTAATTACATTCAAATATTCTTCAATATTATCTTTAATTTTTTTAATAGACCAGGAGACCTTAGCCACTGCTTGATGAAGATTAGCGCCAGCATCATTTTTAAAAGTAATTTTCCCTGATCGTAGTTCTTTGATTATTTTTGGTACATCAATGCCAATAGTTCCTGTTTTAGGACTAGGCATTAACCCCTTAGGTCCTAAAATTTTAGCAACTTTAGCTAAATCTATCATCACACTAGGGTGAGCAACAACTACGTCAAAATTACAACTCCCTTCTTCTTGAATTTTTTGAATAAGCTTTTTTCCTCCTGTTAAATCAGCTCCTGCTTTCTCTGCTTCTTTTTCTTTACCTTCTTCTACAAAAGCAACAATTTTTCTTTTTTTAACTACGCCGTGAGGTAATGTAACTGTGCCCCTAGCTTGTTGTTCTGTTTTGCGAGGATTAATTCCTAATTGAACATGCAATTCTATAGTTTCATCAAAATTAGGAGAAACGTTCTCTTTAATAATATTTATAGCTTCTTCTAAAGAATAGCTTTTGTTTTTATCTATTTTTGAATTTATTTTTTGATATCTTTTACTACGCATATATAAATCATTTTAATATATAAATACATCTTCCAATGTTCTAATCTTCCAATGTTTTAGTCTTCTGTTTCTATACCCATCTGACGAGCGGTTCCTGATATAATTTTAACTGCTTGACCTAAATCATCAGTATTCAAATCAGGCATTTTCATTTTAGCAATTTCTTCAAGTTTAGATTTAGAAATTTTTCCTACTTTTGTTTGCAAAGAAGTTCCCGAACCTTTATCAATGTTAATTGCTTTTTTCAAAAGATCAGCAGTTAGAGGAGTTTTAAGAATAAAACTATAAGTACGATCTTCATAGACACTAATTTCTACTGGCAAAATATAACCAATTTGATCTTTACTCTTTTCATTAAATTGTTGACAAAATTCTGAAATATTAAGGCCATGCTGGCCCAATGCTGGTCCCACAGGAGGCGCAGGATTAGCTTGTCCAGCTGCAATTTGTAATTTAACAATAGATATAATTTTCTTTGCCATATATAATTATTTATAATAATCACAATTTCTTAATTTGTAAAAAATCAAGTTCAGCTGGCGTTTCCCTGCCAAAAACCGAAATTAAAATTTTAACTCTTCCACGGCCTTCGTCAATAGAAGCAACTTTTCCTTCAAATCCCTTAAAAGGACCATCAATAACTTTTACTGGAGCACCAACCTTAATATCAATCTTATACTTAGGTTCTTCTACCCCCATTCTCTTCTGAATTGTTTTAATTTCTTTTTCATCTAAAGGAATGGGTGTTGTCCCGGAACCTATAAAACCAGTAACATTAGGAGTATTACGAACTATATACCAAGAATCATCAGTAACAACCATATCAACGATAACATAGCCTGGGAATATTTTTTCTACAATTATTTTTCGCTTACCATTTCTTATTTTTATCCTTTTCTCTGTAGGAACTAAAATATTGAAAACTTTATCTGACATTCCCATGGATTGAATTCTTTGGCGTAAACTATCAGCAACATTTTCTTCATAACCAGAATAAACATGAATCGCATACCAACGTCGTCCCTCGTGTTGTATTTGTTTAGGCATAGAAAATTATATTACTAATTGTAAAATTCGAGTTAAAGCAAAATCTACTATCCCCAAAAACAAAGCCATGCCTAGGCTAATTCCGATCACCAATAGAGTGTGATCAATAGTTTGTTTCTTGGTTGGCCAATTCACTTTCTTTAGTTCTGCAACAGAATTCCTGAAATAATTAAATAATTTATTTTTTCCCATATATTTTTTGTTTCTAAAAAGACCCCTAAGGTCCAGTTATAAAATAACATATCCCCTAAGAAATGCAACCCCAAATTATCTAGACATCCAAGTTTTTAACACCCCTGGCATGCGTTTCTATAAACTTTTTGCGAGGAGCTACATCTTTACCCATTAAAATATCAAAGATTTCATCTGCTGCTGAGATATCCCCGATTTCTATTCTTTTCAGAACGCGATTCTTAGGATCCATAGTAGTATTAAATAATTCATCTGGATTCATTTCTCCTAAACCTTTATAGCGTTGAATGTTTATCTTCGGTGTTTTAACAGATTCTTCGCTATTTTCTTGCTTAATTTCGTCTTTTGATTCTCCTATTTTTTTGATAGTAAAACCTTTTTGATCTATTTTTTTATTAACCGAGACATGAGATTTATTGAGTTTAGCTAAAAACTCATCTTTCTCTTCATCGGAATAAACATATTTTTTAATTTTACCCGATTGAATACGATATAAGGGAGGTTGAGCTACATAAACATAACCGTGTTGTATCAAAATTGGAAAATAACGATAAAAAAATGTAAGTAAAAGGGTTTTAATGTGCATGCCGTCAGAATCAGCGTCAGCCATCAAAATAATTTTATGATAGCGAAGCTTTTCTATATTGAATTGTTCACCAATATTGGTGCCCATAGCGATTATCAAAGACTTTAATTCTTTGTTAGCTAATATTTTATCAAGTCGAGCTCTTTCTACATTTAAAACCTTTCCACGTAAGGGTAATATTGCTTGATAGTGTCTATTCCGACCAATTTTACAAGAACCGCCAGCTGAGTCCCCCTCCACAATATATATTTCACTTTCTGATGGATCTTTAGACGAGCAATCCGCTAATTTACCAGGCAAAGTCAAACTATCTAAAACTCCTTTTCTCAAAACAGTTTCTCTAGCGTTCTTAGCTGCCTGACGAGCATTGGCTGCTAAAATACATTTACCAACAATAGCTTGTCCATCCTTGGGTTGTTCTTCTAAAAATTCTTTAAAAGCACTGGAAAAAATAGAATCAACCGCTGATCTCACTTCACTATTTCCTAATTTAGCTTTGGTTTGACCCTCAAATTGAGGATCAACTATACGCACACTAACTACAGCAGTTAAGCCTTCACGTACATCATCTCCACTTAAATTTTTGTCTTTTTCTTTTAAATACTGTTTCTCTCGAGCAAAATTATTAATAGTTCTAGTTAAGGCCGTGCGTAAACCAACAATATGCGTGCCTCCTTCTGGAGTATAGATATTATTAGCAAAGCCTAATACAGTTTCCTTATAATCATTTGTATATTGTAAAGCAATTTCTACAAAAACATCATTTAATTCCTTTTTAATATAAAATATATTATGATGAGCTATCTCGTTCGTTCTGTTTAAATGACGAACAAAAGAAGACACTCCTCCTTCAAAGTAAAAAGTATAAGATTGAGGACTATCCCCCTCTCTCTTGTCTAATATTATTATCTTAATCCCTTTTGTCAAATAGGCTTGTTGACGAATGTGGGAAAGAATTTCTTGAAAATTAAATTCTACTGTATCAAAAATTTCTGTATCTGGACGAAAAGTAATGGTAGTTCCATTTTCTTTTGATTCTCCAACTGCTTTAACTTTCGCCAAAGGTACTCCAATCTTATACTCTTGCATCCATATTTTTCCGTCACGCTTTACTTCTGCCTTAAGATAAGAAGACAAAGCATTAACAGCCGAAACGCCAACTCCATGCAAACCACCAGACACTTTATAAGCTCCATAACCAAATTTAGCCCCAGCATGTAGTTTGGTCATCACAACCTCTAACGCCGAACATCCCATCTGTTTATGGATGTCAACAGGAATTCCTCGTCCATTATCTGAAACCCGAATCAAGCTATCTGGCAAAAGCTCTAAGGTTATCTCATTGCAATGTTCTGCAATAGCTTCGTCAATAGCATTATCAATAACTTCATAAACCAAATGATGCAATCCCTTTGGCCCAGTAGTACCAATATACATTCCGGGACGCTTTCTTACTGGCGCTAAACCTTCTAAAACCGTAATTTGGCCAGCGTCATAATTTTCATTTTTTTTCTTTTCTTTCTTTTCTTTAACCATAATTTTAATAGAGAATTTATGAAAAATTTCCTAATCTGAATTGTTTTAATAATTAAATAACCTTAATTTATATATAATAATAATTTAATTTCAAGGTTATGCGAGCATAGCGAGCATGTTCTTATTCTAACAAAAATAGGAGAAAAAACAAGTAAATTTAGCTTAAATTTACCCATTCATTTTAAAAAAGTTTGGTGACTAAGCACCAAACTTTTGCTATCAATGTTTCCTGTTTTATATCTCTTTTTCTTCCTTTTCTTCTAAAATAATATTGAATTCTATTTCTTTTTCTTGCCTGAAAACAGTCAAATTAATTTGATCTCCCGGAAATTTTTCTTGAACTAAATAAGTCAAATTTTGTTCTGATCCTAAAATAAGACCATCTACTTTAATAATAACATCTGCATTTTTAAGACCTGCTTTATCAGCGGGACTACCAGATAAAGGAGCTCCATAAATAATCACTCCATATGTTAAATCCTTAAAATAAGGATTTAATAATCCTGATGCTTCCTCAACTTCAATATAATCGATGCCTAAATGTAATCTTGTCATTTTTCCTTTTTCTGAAATATAATTCAAACAATTTGGCAAATGCCAAGCAGAGATAATTTTATCATTGGAAACTAAGCCCAATAGGTACCCCTCTGGATTAAACAACAAACCGTTAGGAAAAGATAAAATCGATGTCTCTTTGTCTAGATGCAAATAATCAGAAAAGTTATCTGCAGAACGAACCAAGTCCCCCGTTTCATAGACAGTGGTTGCTGTTGGATTACTTATCTTCACTGAATACAAATTCCTAAATTTGTCAAAAATCACAACCGTTGTTCCAGGAAGCGCTTCTTTTACTTTAGCTAAAGTTATAAATGGTAAATCCTGATCTGTAACTTTTAAAAAATTAACATTACTAATTGGATCTGAAATAACTTGTTCAATTGATAAAATTTTATTATTCCCACTCAAGGCTACATAGTTTTCTCCTTCTTTCAGGTCAACTGTAGTCATTAACCAGCCATCTGAACTTAAAATGACTCCCAATCCTAATGTCTGCCAAGGAGCATAAATTTGTTCTAAGAAACTTAAAGAAGTATCTGGCGAAACAATCTTTGCTGGAAATATTCTAACAATTTTATCTTGTAGTTCTGCTCTTAAATTTATTAAATAATCTTCTGAGGTTATAGTTATATTCTTTTCTTCTATCACCTTCTCTCCCTGATTTGATGAAAATTCTCCTATATCTATTTTAATTCCAAAAGGAAGTTCTATTTCCTGACGTTGTAGAATAAAAATCGTACTAGCAAATCCAGCAATCAATCCAAAAATTATCGCTATTATCAAAACACCTCCCCATCCCAAACCTTTGCTCTGCGGCTTATCTATAGAATTAAATTCTTTCTTATTATAAAAATCATCAATATGATCGTTAACTTTATGTTGATGTTTTTCTAAAGATTGAGAACGACTACTCTTCTTTATATTTACTCCATCAACATTTTCCTTTTCTTCAATATTAATGACAATTTTTTTCTTTTCCGACATAAAATATTAAATTTAAAAATTTAAGAATGAACTTCTATTTTAGATAGATTAAGATAAGAACTGACTAAAGTAAAAACTAAAGAAGTAATTAAAGCGTTAACAAAAATTCCCAAAGGAGAAAAACTTAAACAGATATAAATTTCTACTGAAATTAAAACTGGAATTAATAGTTTTAACCAAGGGATGCCATTAGGTTGAGAAATTAAGAAAGGATAAACACTTAGCCAAAAAAAGAAAACAGAAAGCAACAAATACGATAAACTTGAACTCACTAAAAATCCGAGTACTGAACAAACCCAATAGCTTAGAACAAAATTTAACCAGATATTTATCTTTTCAATCCTAAATGGCTTATATAATCTTGGTTTATTGAAAAGCTGATAAAAATTGTAGAAAAGCAGACTAATAATAAAAGAAAAAAGTAAAATAAAAGCAATAATCCAGCTAGAAGTATCTATAATTAACAAAAAAGTTAAGGCACTGATTGTACAAATCAAAATATGCAGAATAAATGGCCAACGATTTTTGATTTGTCCTTTAATTAACAAAAAAGTTCCTATCAACAAACATATTCCACTTAAAGAATAACCAATAATTATTCTTAAAATAGTTGGATTTTTAAAAACAAAAGTTAAAAGAAAAAAAATAACGATTGGCAAACAAAAATAAATTTTTGTTTTCATTCTATCCCCATTGTCTCTGGAAGAACCTCTACCCATTTGTCTTCTTTCTCTTCTTTTCTATAGATATTAAACTCAAAAACTTCATCAGTATCAGAGTAGACAAAATCAACAGCCACCTTTCCCCCAATTCTTTTGCTACTTAACACTTTTTTGTCAATAATCCGAGGACGAGAAACTTTTTCTAATCTCATTAGACCTAAAGGACCATCAAATTCAATATTTTCTTTTTGGCCCATGATCTTCTCGCCATCATGTTTTTCTGCAAATTCAAATTGCTCCTTATATTCCTTTTTAATTCCAAACTTTTCTTCCACTTTAAAAATTAAATTTTCCCATTTTCGTGAATTCATAATAATATTTTAACCTTTTTGGGAAAAAATACAACCACAATAACTTTGCCTACAAAAATTATATTTTTTACTCAAAACTACGCTCTTTTTAAAACCATCTTCCTTTTTGAAATTAGCTGAATAAAATTGCAAATCATATTTCTTAGCTAACTGAACGCCAATAGAATTAATTACCTGAGCATCTTTCTGGGGGCCAGTAGTTAAGGTTGTTCCCCAATAGTCAAAACCATTTTCCTTAGCTAATTCTACTGTTTTTTCTAATCGCATCTTAAAACACAACGAGCATCTCTCCCCTCCTTCTGGTTCTTCTTCTAATCCTTTAATTATCTTGAACCAATATTTATTTTCGTATTTTTCTTCTATTGATCTCAACTTATATATTTCAGACAATTTTTGAAAATCAACTAAGCGTTCCTTATACTCAGCTATAGGATAAATATTAGGATTATACCAAAAAAGAGTTAATTCAAAATCTGATGATAATTTTTCTATAGCTATAGTTCCACAACTAGCACAACAAACATGCAAAAGTAATTTCATATTAAAAAACATTGATTAACAAACTTGCTATTGCTGCAATAGGGAAAGCAATCTTTAATCCAACTAGACTTATTAAAATTATCAAAATAACGCCCATAATAGCTCTACCAAAATTAATAGAGATTTCTCGTAAAACAGTATATTCATCAAGATAAGTTCCTCTATCAGTAAATTGCTCATAACTAAACGCATTAAAGGGAGTACGAAGAACAATGGAACCTAAGCTATGGAAAGTACCAACAACAAAAATTTGAAAAGCAGTTACAACAAACATCTTAGCCATCCATCCAAAAGCATAAATAAATGATCCAACGCGTACTAACTTCCTTTTTGAAAATTTATCAGTATAATTTCCTACCAACAATTGACAAGCAATCGTTCCAATAACAACCAAAGCAGTAACAGCTCCAATGGCTAGGTATTGCCCTTCTAAAATTTGATAAATAAAAATTGGCCAAATAACTATACCCACTAATCCTTGAGCTCCATCAGCGATATATGATGTGCGTAAACCTTTGTTAGCTTTCTTAAATAATTCTCTAAAAGATTGAAAATAAGAAAATTCAAATTTTACTTCACTTCTACTTAATTTTGTTAAAGGGAAAGTGGCCACTATAAGAATTACCACGGCAATAAGAAAAAGCACATTAAAACTACTTTGGCTTAATAAAAATCCAGCCAAAAGAGGAGATCCAATGCCGATTAAATATCCTAAAGCAGATAAATAAGCCATCTGCCTCCCTCTATACTTGCCGCTGGTAAATTTAGCGAGATCAACATGATAAGGAACCCAATAAAGAAGCCTAAACATAAGTAAATTAAAGTTTGCTAAAATAGCGAAAAGCATGGGGTTGTTGTGCAAAAAATAGAGAGATATATAAAAAAGAATATTAAAGCAACGAGCAATAATCATCATTTTTTTCAATCCGGCTTTTTGCATTAACATCGCCCCAAAAGGAACTAATAGACCATAAAGTAAATGGCCAATTGTATAAAAAATGATTACCCAATAAATCGAATTTCCAAATTCTTTTAATAAGAATATTGGCAAAAACAGACCAAACATTCCACTTGCTAAGGCCACAATACATTGATGGGTGCAAAGTGTTTTAAAATCTTTAGATAATTTGATTGGAGGAGTTAAGCGAAATATGGACATGTCTTTTTACTTACTTAATCGGGGTACTGGGATTTGAACCCAGAATCTCTCGCTCCCGGAGCGAGCGCGCTAGTCCCGATTTTTCCGAAATCTTTGATTTCGTTAAAAATCGAGGATCCACTACCTTGACCTTGGTCAAGTGTCGGGACACTTCGCTATACCCCGTGAATAAGAACTTTAAAATTAAAAAATTAGAAAAAAAATGGGCTCGAATGGATTCGAACCATCGACCTCCCGCATGTGAAGCGGATGCGCTACTCCCGATTTTTCCGAAATCTTTGATTTCGTTAAAAATCGAGGATCCACGACCTTGACCTTGACATTGGTCAAGGGTCGGGACACTGCGCAAACAATATGGGCGTGTGTGGATTTGAACCACAGACCTCACGGATGTGAACCGTGCGCTCTAACCAACTGAGCTACACGCCCACATAAAATCAAAATTTAAAAAGATGAAGACAACTGATACATTGGTAATAAAATAGAAGCAGCCATACCGGCAACAACTACACCTAGAAAAATAATAATAATTGGTTCTAATAAAGTAACTAATTTAGACAAAAGACCTTCAACTTCGCGGGAATAAAAATTAGCAACCTTCTCTAAAATTTCGTCTAATTTTCCAGTTTGCTCTCCAATAACCATTAAACGAGGCAACATAGCTGGGACCGAAGAATGTCCCAAAAAAGCATTACTCATAGAATGTCCACCTTCTACATCAATAATAGATTGTAAAATAATATTTCTATAAACAACATTACCAACCACGTCAGAAACTATTCTTAAAGCACTGGTCAGAGGAATTCCACCTACTAATAGAGTTGATAAACTACGGGAAAAACGAACTAAATAAAATTTTCTAAAAAGTTGTCCAAAAACAGGTAGTTTTAAAATTATCCTCCCCCAAAGAAGTTTGCCTTTTCTAGTTTTAAGTACAGTCTGAATGGTAATCCCCAATGCTACTAAAATCATAATTATTAACCAATAATAATTTTTAGAAAAATCACTAACGCCAATAAGAATCTTAGTAGGTAAGGGTAATTCCACGCTTGATTGAAGCAAAATACCGGTCAATTGAGGAATAACAAAAACCATCATTAAAACCATAACACCAATGACAGTAGCAATAACAAAGATCGGATAAACCATCGCTCCCTTAATCTTACTCATTAAATCAAAATTCTTTTCCTGTTCGTCAGCTAAATATTGCAAAACTTCATCAAGATTCCCTGCAGTCTCTCCGGCGCGGACCATATTAATAAAAAAATCATCAAAAATTTTAGGATGTTTAGCTAAAGATGAAGAAAAACGAAGACCTCCTTGGACATCTCTAGATATTTCTTCAACAACCTCTTTAAGATAAGTATTGTCAGTCTGATCCTTCAAAACATTTAAAGATTCCACTAATGGCAAACCAGCTGCAACCATAACAGAAAGTTGACGTGATAAGAAAACTAAATCGCGCAAGCTAGTCCGATTTAAAAATGGAATATTAATCTGCCGACGCCAAAAAGGCAATTTGCCTGAATCTTCTAGCGACAAAATAATCATCTTTTGATCAACAAGAAGTTTCATGGCAGCATCCTGGCTCATGGCTTCAATGGTCCCTTCTATTGTCGCCCCTCTTTCATCTTTTGCTTTATAAGAAAATAACATACTAAATTTGTCTAAATTTATGAGTTACGAAGTAACGAAGGAAATTTCGTTACAAATTTGAGTACCCTGTTAAATGCCGCCTGCCCTGTTAAATAATTTGCGAAGCAAATTAAAATCGAAGATTTTATTTAACAGGGCGAGTGGCAATTTCACTTATAGTGAAATTATTTAACAGGGTAAAGGTTTTGTTGCTAAAAAATCTTCACCCTACGGGTTTGATTTTATTAGACAAAATCTTTATCTTCTGAGCAAAGCTCTAAATAATTCTTGATCAACGCAATATTTAACAGCCTCTTCAACAATCACTTCTCCCGAAGAAACTAAATCCGCTAAATATTGATCCATAGAAACTGCTGTATCCCCTTCGCTGGTCTGCAAAACGCTTGTTAATTGATGAAATCTTCCGTTAGAAATAATAGTTTTAACTGCTTGAGTAGCTGACAAAACTTCCAAAGCTCTAATTCGTCCTCCTCCGATTCTAGGAACCAAACGTGAAGAAATAATCCCTGCTAAATTTTCACTTAAAAAATATCTAATATTTTCTTCTTCAGAAGCTGGAAAGAAATGAAGAATTCTTTTGATAGTTTTTAAAGAAGATGTAGTGTCCATTATGGCAAAAACTAAGCTTCCTGCCTCAGCAATAGCAAAAATCTCCTTAAACATAGCAGCGCTATTAATTTGAGAAACCATTACTACATCCGCATTTCTTTTTCTAACATAAGATAAACCATCTAAGAAAGAATTAACATCTTTCCCCACCTCTCTTTGCTCAACAACACTTTTTGCTCCCATTAGAACTGCTTTAACTGGTTGTTCAATTGTAGAAATAAATTTCGCTTGATTTTTATTTATATAATCTAATAAAGAAATAGCTAGAGTTGATCTTCCTGAATCTCGAGGGCCTGTAATTAAAACCAATCCTCTTAGAACATGGGCGAACTCTTTGATCACTTTAGGCAACCCCAAACTATCAAGATCTTTAATTTCCTGAGATAATAATTTAATCCTCAAAGAAAGATTTCCTTTTTGAAAATAAATACTAATTTGAGAACTACCAATCTTCCCTATTTTTCTCACAACATCAATCTGTTTCTCTTCCTTAAGGATGTCTTGCTCTTCTTTATCTAAAAAAACAGAAATTAGATCATTGATGAAAGAAATTGATAAAATACTTTCTCCACTTAATAATTCCATCTTTCCATCAATTCTGACAAAAGGCATTTGAGCGGGAATTATATAAATTTCTGATGCTTTTTTTTCAGCAGCTTTAGCACATATTCTATTTAAAATAATTTCTATTTGAGCAGACATATTTATTTGATTAATTAGTTAATTGGGTGATGAAGTATGTTGATGACTATTCATTTTTTAAAATCCTGGTTACCCAAGTACCCAAGTACCCAAGTACCCAATATTTATTCCCTAGAAACACGTAAAACTTCTTCCATTGTTGTTTCTCCTCGCAGAGCTTTAATATAACCATCTATGACTATTTTGATCATTTTTTGACGCCTAATCTCTTCTTCTGCCTCTTCTTCGTTGCGATTCTCTGTGATAATATCTTTCATTTCATCCGTTATGTCCAGAACCTCAAATATCGCTAATCGACCATTGTATCCTTCTTCATTACAACGAGAACAACCTTTGCCTCGATAAAATTTCAAATGACCAGTCTTAGAGTCGCGATAATCTTCTAATTTGAATCCTTCTATTTTATTATTTTTTAAAACATCTTCAATCCTTTTTTCTAAATCCTCAGATAAAATTACTTGCTCACGACAATGAGTACAAATTTTACGAACCAATCTTTGAGCAATAACGGTGGTGATGGAAGAAGCAAGCAAAAATGGAGCTACTTTCATATCAATTAACCTAGGAACAGCTCCAAATGCATCATTAGCATGAAGGGTAGAAAGTACAATATGACCAGTTAAAGCTGCATGAACAGCTAATTCTGCTGTTTCATTATCACGAATTTCTCCAACCATAATTATATCTGGATCTTGACGAACAATTGAACGCAGACCAGAAGCAAATGAATATCCAATATCTGATTTAACCTGCGACTGATTTACTCCCTGCAAAACATATTCAATTGGATCTTCTAAAGAAACAATATTAACCGTAGCTTTATTTAATATTTTTAATAAAGCATATAATGTAGTTGTTTTTCCTGATCCAGTAGGACCAGTAATTAAAAGCATCCCGTGAGGTTTAGATAAATTATCCTTAATAACTTTTAATCCCGAACCCCAAAAACCCAAATCATCTAAGGTGAAAATCCGACGAGTAGGATCCAAAATTCTCATTACCGCTTTCTCACTATCAAGTAAGGGCATAACTGAAACCCTTAAATCTACTTTCCTTTTAGATATCATAACTCTAATTCTTCCTCCCTGAGGAACACGAGTCTCATCTAATTTTAAATTGGACATCACTTTAATACGGGAAATAATTGCTGAATGCAAATGTCCTGGCAAGACTGCCGTTTCTCTTAAAACCCCATCAATACGATAACGAACTCTGCTTTTATCAGTAAATGGTTCAATGTGAATATCAGAAACCTGATTATCAACCGCATACCTAAGAATAGAGGCTACTAGTTTAGCTATTGGAGCTGATCTACTAATTTCTTCAGTTCCTAATTCTGATGTAGCTTTGACTCTTTTAGAAATAGGTGCAAATCTTGATTCTGCTGAACCAACAGCGGACTCAACCTCAGCAGCCAAACCACTATACTGAGCCAAACCCTTTCCAAAAGATGATTTAGCAACTGCAAAATATTCCACTTTTAAATTTTTTTGACGAGCTACAAAATTTACAGCTTCTCTAGCACGAAAATCGCCAGGATTTAATATGGCGACTTTTAAAACATTTTTATTCTTGTTGAAGGCCAACACAAAATAATTTTCTGCGATATCTTCCGGAATGATATTCAAAATTTTCCTATCAATTACAAGACCATAAATATCAGCAACCTTTAGGGAATATAATTCTCCCTTAACGAGAGCTATATCGTCTTCAGAAACAATCTTTTTGCTTTCTAAAAGTTCATCTGGAGATAAGTCAACTTTTTTGCTCTCTGCTAAAATCTTCTTATATTGCTCTTCTGAAATCTTTTCTTTCTCCAGTAGAGAACTGATAATTTTGTCATTATCTTGAGGCATAATTATTTTCTAAAATTAAAAAGAGTTTTATTCTTCCTTTTCTTCTGAAACAAAGGGCATAAAAGGGTTCACTCGACCTCTTCTCTCTACTACCACTGGATTAAAAAAAGATTGTATATATTTCATTTCTTGAAATTTTGGATTATTTATAATAATCTCTAAATCTTCTAACAAAGGAATTTGTTCAGAAAGATAAGTCGGTCGAACGTCATCAGCAACTATAGGCACTGATGATTTACTACTATTTGCCAAAAAATAGATCGTAAAAACTATAATTGCGAACAAAAGTAAAAATAAAATATAATCTTTTTTAATTTTCATGAATATTTAAATAATAAGTATTGATCTTTAAATTAAGAATATTGCCAATATTTTGAAAACTAAGTTTCTCGATATCCATTATCCGAATATTTGTTTCTATCTGTTTAATAAATTTTTTCATTTTTTGATATGTTCCATTTTTGAAACTAAGAGATAAGTTTATAATCCCATCACCAGAATCTACATCCATTCCCGTTAATTCTAGGCCTGATTGCTCAACCAAAACATTGATATGGTTTAAAATAGGAGGGATATAATCATCTTGAGCTAAAACATAATCTAATTTATTCATCTCAGCTTGATCTATTTCTTCTGCTTTAACTTTAAGATTTTTTAATTCCTCTAAATATATACTTTGTTCATCTAAAATATCTTGATAATAACTAACGTCTAATGGACCATTATTACGAGTCTCTATTAATTTAGATTTAAAAAAGAAAAAATAATTAATGGAAAAAAGTATAATTAGAAAAATAAAAATTATCAATCCTGAGAATTTAACCAATACCAAATAATACCATTTAGTTTTTAATCTTTTTTTCTTTATCTTTGCCATACTAAATTTGTCTAAATTTATGAGTTACGAAGTAACGAAAGAAATTTCGTTACAAATTTGAGTACCCTGTTAAATGCCGCTTTGCGGCAATTTCGCTTTCAGTGAAATTATTTAACAGGGTAAAGGTTTTCTAACAAAATTTTCTGCGTCCCTACGAACTTAAAAATTTCGAGAAAACTCTTTATCTTTGCCATACTAAATTTGTCTAAATTTATGAGTTACGAAGTAACGAAAGAAATTTCGTTACAAATTTGAGTACCCTGTTAAATGCCGCTTTGCGGCAATTTCGCTTTCAGTGAAATTATTTAACAGGGTAAAGGTTTTCTAACAAAATTTTCTGCGTCCCTACGAACTTAAAAATTTCGAGAAAACTCTTTATCTTTGCCATATACCATCAACTAAAATTAAATCAAAGGAAGCGCCTGCCCCCTCGGGAGATACTTGAATATTAGAAATTTCGACTTCTTTAATAAAGTTAGGAGCATCATTAAAAGCTATAACTTGTTGAGCTAAATATATTAAATCACGACTAGTAGCTATGAGCTGAACGCTATCACCAGCTGAAGCCATAAAATCACCAAAATAAACATCTGGAACTGTATGAACTTCTAGAAGATCAAAAAAATTACTCCAATAAGTATGGTTATCTAAAACTCCTTTTACTTTAGTCGCTTTACTAGTAAGAGCTGTTATATTATCTCTATCCTCTAAAAAAGGAGTGCTTTGAGCTTCTAAGAGCACTATCTCTCTTTTTAAATATTCAACCTGAGATTCCAGTTTTCCGAAATGCCAATTACCATATAAGCGAGAGATGAAAAAAATGACCGAAATAACAACAACAGATATTATTAAAAATAACAAACGAGAACGAACAACTCGAGAAATTATCATTGTTTGCTTAGGCATTAGACTAACCCCGAAACCCTCAGAAACATCTTCTTCCCTCTTTTCTTTTTCTTTATCATCGCTTTTGTTTAATGAAACTTTATCAACGGAAGGCTTTGAAACCACTTTTTCTTCCTTGGGTTTAGAAAGATTATTCAAAGATTTATCTTTTTTTATTTTTTTCTTCTTTTTAAAAATAAAATCCCAAGGTTTTGAAGAAAAAACCCTGGTTTTCTTTTCTTTTTTAAAAGGTTTATCTTTGAAGGCGGTAGTCATTTTTATATCTTTCATTTCTTTACTGTCTTCTTCTTGATTTTTTGCATCAAACCCCTTATCTTCCTCTAGCCCTTTCTTCATTTCTTCTGGCAATAAATTAACCATAAACAAAATTATTTAAATAAAAACATCTACTTTAAGCCTCTTAGCCCCAAGCCGATAGCTACGGCAAAACGGGGAGCGACTTCGTGAAGAGCTGGCTTTAATTCTTCGGGATAAGAAATCCTAGCCCAAGGATCGCCAATTAAAACTTTAATGTTTAATGCTTTTGAAAAATGATCTACTAGGTTTGGTAAATATGCTGATCCTCCAGAAAGAATAATTTGTTCTATTGTTTCACCAGATTGATCTTCATACAATTTTTTAGAATAATTCATTTCATCAATTACTGGTTTCAATATTCCAGCAATAACTTCTGGTATTTTAGAAGAACCAGCCATGCCAATATCTCTTTTAAATTGCTCAGCTCGATCAAAGCTAATACTTAAACTGTTGGCAATAGCTCTGGTAATTGTAATTCCTCCCACATCAATGCTTCGATTTAAAGCAGGTACTCCTTTCTCAATAATGATAATATCAGTAGTAACAGCGCTAGTATCAATTATCATTGTTGTCGTTTGACTTTTTCCTAATAAAGATCTAGTTAAAGCAAAAGCTTCTGTTTCTAAAGATAAAAGTTGAAGATTTGCTTTTTTAAAAATTTCTACATATCTTCGTACAAGGCTCTTAGCAGCTGCTGTTAGAAGAATGCGATAATTTTTTTTCTTTTTGCCAACTTCTATTTGATCTATAATCCTCCAATCCAAAATTACATCTTCTATTGGTAATGGCACAAATTTTTTAGCTTCCCAACGGACTGCTGAACTCAATTCTTTTTTACTCATCAGAGGCAAAGTGATAACTGAATTAAAAACAGAAAAATTAGGTAAAGCAGTTACTGCCTTATATGAATTAATGCCACACTCTGTATATAATTTTTTTAGAAGAGCAGCTACTTTATCTAAAATAATATCGGAGTCATCTTTGGCAATATCAGCTACTATTCGTTCAGCATAACCATAGGTAACAAGTTTAGGTACCCCTTTCTCAGTAGTAAATTCTACCAACTTAATGCTAGTCGTACCCAAGTCAATTCCTAAAAAATTATTTTTCTTTCCTAAACCGAGAATTCCCATATTATTTTATTGAAATGTTAAAATACTTGGTATCTGCTTATCGCGCCCAAAAAATATTCACTTCTTGTTATATTTTTGTGTTATGATATATATTATACAACAAAAGAGCATTTTCAACAATAACCAATGTGGATAAATAAACTTAAATCTTTTTTATTAAATACTATATATCCCTTAAAATGCATAGGCTGTCAAAAGTCAGAAGTTTTAATATGTCCCAAATGCTTCCAAAAACTGATATCTCTAGCTAATCAACCCATTCGCCAAGAAACATCATATTTAGAAAAAATAATTATTGCCCTTAACTACAAAGAACATATAGTTAAAAAAATCATAAAGAGCTTTAAATATCCACCTTATATTGAATCTCTAAAAAAAATTCTAAGCTCTTTTCTGATTATAGCTATCAAAAAATTTCCAGATGATATTTTTTATTTAAAAAAAAATAATTTCGTCTTAGTTTCAATCCCCCTTTCTAAATTAAAACTTGCAAAAAGAGGTTTTAATCAATCAGGCCTGATAGCCACTGAATTGTCTCAAAAACTATCATTAAAATATCAGCCGGAGCTTCTTGAAAAAGTTAAGAATACTAAATCTCAAACAAGTTTAAATGCTCAAGAAAGAAAAATAAATATTAAAAATATTTTTTATTTCTCTGGAGATAAATGTCCATCCAATATTATTTTAGTTGATGATATTTATACTACTGGAGCTACTTTAGAAGCAGCCAGCTATGTTCTGCATCAAGCTGGTGCTAAAAAAATTTGGGCATTTATCCTAGCGCAAGGATAGTCTGGGTACTTGGGTACTTGGGTAATCAAAGTCCCAATTACCTAAGCACCTAATTACCCGATTTATTTTTTACTTTCAACAATATACTAATTCCAATCATAATAGCTAATATCGCAAACATCTGACCCAATCTCAAACCAAATAACATTGGCTCGTGATCAACTCTTAAAAATTCCAAAGAAAATCTCACTGAAGCGTATAGAATAAGATACCATCCAAAAACTATTCCCGAAGAAGGAATAGCTTTTTTGATTTGAAATTTTAGCAATAAAAATAAAAATATAAAAATGAAGAAATTAAAAATAAATTCATAAAAAAAACAAGGATGAAAATATTGATAATTTAAAAACTCCAATGGACGATTAACTATATCAATTGGAATGCCCCATGGTAAATTAGTCGGTTTACCAAAAATTTCTTGGTTGAAATAATTTCCCCATCTCCCAAGAGCCTGCCCTAAAATTAATACTGGAGCCAATAAATCAGTTAAAAATAAAAAGGAAAGTTTTTGCTGACGGGCATATAAGAATAAAGCTAAAGCTCCACCAATTACTCCTCCGTATATTCCTAAGCCACCTTCCCAAATTTTAAAAATCTCTAAAGGATGGGCTGAATAATGTGGAAGTTCGTTAAAAATATAATAAATCCTAGCTCCAATAAAACCAAAGATAATGACATTAAAAATAATATTCTGAAAATGAGATTTATATTTAGGAGCTATTTTTATAATCAAAATTAACCCTAAAAAAATAGCTATGGTTATTAGGAGCCCATACCAATAAATATTCCAAAACCCCAACCTAAGAAGAATAGGCTGGGGTCTATAGTTATGTAAAAAATCAATTAAAAACATTAATTTTTTTATTCTTTTTTAATCACAAGAGCCATCATCACTACTAGAAGATACACCTGTTCCAAAGCTAGGTACTGGCGTATCCGTAGATAAGGTTTCTAAACATTCTTCAGGTTGAATATTAAAGGACTGACAAATAAAAGCCTTATAATTCTCTGGAGTACGAGGATTAATATTAACAGCTTGACCATTGATGATTATGGTTGGAGATCCTCCAACATTATATAATTCATTAAGGTCTTTCTCTACATCAAATTTAGGATATGTTCCATTCAACCAAGTATCCTTGTCTTCATAATCAGCACTTATATTATATTCTCTGTCTAGTCCTGTAACACAAGAATTTAATGTACCTTGGTCAACATTTGCGCTCAATAAACATTTTTCTGAATCACCATCTTCAACAAAACAATATAAATAATCTCTATATTTTTCTAAAGATTCAGACTGAATACAATATTGTACTAAATTCTCATCAAGCTCTTGTTTATCGTGCATGATATAATCAACAAAACGCATTTTAATATTTGCTTTGTCTTTTAATAAATCATAGACAGGCAACATAGTTTTCTGGGCTTGAAGTCCAAAGGGGCAATAACTCATTATAAATAAATCAATATTTGGTTCATCAGCTTTAACTATATCTGCAGGAACTTGCGCACTACCTTGGATATCTTTAGCTTCCAATGCCTCTGCCATCTTAATTACATCTGGAAATAAATATTCTCCATTTTGAGAAACAAAAGAATCGTAAGTTTTGTCTGCGATCTTTATCTGAAATTTAGTAACTTCAATTTTTTCTTTGAAATCTACTCCCTCTAATGTTGCGCCAGAATCAGGAGGTAATAATTCATCATTAATAAAGGTCATAGCATTGTCAATAATTTCTTGACTAGATCCACCTTTAATAAATAAACTTTTAACTCCAAATCCATTAGTAAAAATTGAAACAACTAATAATACAAACAATATAGCCGAACCAATTTTAGAACAACTTGGACATGTACATTTCTTTACTTTCCCCTTTTTGTTCAATGTGTCTTCCATAAAATAATAAATTAATTAATTAAAAATTTTAAATAAAAATATAATAGAAAAATTATAGCATAAATAGAGAATAATCGTCAACCCATTAACTAATCCGACAGGTTGATTATGAGATTATTTTGGCAATTTGTAAAATTTTATCATCCTCTAGATAGTTTCCAATAATCTGTAAGCCTACTGGCAAATCCTTAACCTTGCCAACTGGCAGAGAAATAGCAGGTAAACCAGCCAGATTTACCGAAGCTGTGCAAACATCAGATAGATACATGGCTAAAGGATCTTTAATTTTGGATCCCAAACGAAAAGCAGGAGTAGGAGTCGTAGGAGTAATCAAACAATCTAACCCAGTTTTAAAAACCTTAGTAAAATCTTGTTTAATCAATAATCTCACCTTCTGAGCGCGTAGGTAGTAATCTTCTTTATGCCCAGCTGATAAACTATAAGCTCCCAACATAATACGAAGTTTTGCTTCTTCGCCAAAACCGTGGGAACGAGAATTCAAATAAACATCAGACAAACATTTTGATTTTTTAAAATCAGAAAGCCCATACTTTATTCCATCATATCGAGCTAAATTAGCTGAAATCTCCGCTGGCATAATAATGTAATAAACTGCTAAAGCATATTCAGTGTGAGGCAGGCTGACTTCTTTTATAATTGCCCCTTGTTTAGCTAAATTATCAATTCTCTCTTTGAGAATAGATTTAACTTTAGAATCCAATCCTTTTCCAAAATATTCTTTGGGAATGCCTATTTTAACTCCTTTTAAAGATTTAATACTAGATTGAGAGGATAAAGATGATTTTTTAATACTAGTAGAATCTAACGAATCATAACCTCTAATTGTATCTAAGATTATCTTCGCTCCCTCCACTGTTTTAGCTAGAGGTCCAACTTGATCCAAAGAAGAAGCAAGAGCGATTAAACCATAACGCGAAACTAAACCATAAGTTGGCTTAAAGCCTACTACTCCACAAAAACTGGCTGGCTGACGAACAGAACCTCCAGTATCAGAACCTAAAGACCCTAAACACATATTAGCAGCAACTGCTGCTGCCGAGCCACCAGAAGAACCACCAGGAACACAATCTAAATTGTGAGGATTTTTGACTGGATTAAAGTAGGAACTTTCGCTAGATGAACCCATAGCAAATTCATCCATGTTGGTTTTGCCAATCAAAATTGCGTCCGCTTGTTTTAATTTTTTGATTACAAAAGCATCGTAAGTTCCTTGATATTTTTCTAGAATTCTAGATCCAGCAGTACACGGTACATCCTTTACCAAAATATTGTCTTTAATAGCTATAGGAATACCTGCTAAAATGTTCTTTTTAAAGCTTTTTTTTGAATCCACTACTTTAGCCTGTTGCAAGCTTTGTTTTTCTAGAACAGTAATAAAAGCATTAATCTTTGGATCCTTTCTTTTGATAGTCTGAAGACAACTTTTTACTAATTCTTGACTAGAGAAATCTCCTTTCTTTAATCCCTGATTAGCTTGTTTAATTGTTAAACTATTTAATTCCATATATTATTGCAAAGGATTTTTAGTTTTAATAAAACGATCATTTTTTTCTGGAACTTCTTTCAAAAGACTTAAATTTGTTTCCTCGTCAGAAATTGAAACTTTATCTTCTCTAAAAATATTCTTAGGACCAATTAAGTCCTGATAGGGCTCTATTCCCTGCACTTTCACTTTTTTTAAATGATCTACATAATTCAAAATACTTCCCAGATGCTTTTGGTATTTCTTAATATCAGAAGTAGTTAATTTAATCTTAGCCAAACCAGCAATATGCTGGATCTGTTCTTTGTCGATCATTTTATTTTATCTTTTAAAAATTGTAAAAATTGAGATTCAGAAAGTGTCCTTATTTTTACTTTTTTAGCTTTTTGATACTTAGATCCGGAATTCTTGCCATAAACTAAAAAGTCTGTTTTAAGACTTACATTCCCTGAGATTTGTCCTCCTAAATTGCGTATTTTTTGAGTTGCCGCTTCTCTAGTCATAACTGATAAAGAGCCAGTAAAAACAAATTTCTTTCCTTGTAGAGGCTGATTGAGCTTATTTTTTGAATAAACTATTTTTAAACCAAATTCTTTTAACCTTTTTAAAAATTGAATATTATCTGCATCTTGAAACCAGCTATAAATACTCTCTCCCATCTTAGGGCCCATACTAGGAATACTAATTAAAAAATCTTGAGAGGCATCCCCTAGCTTCTCTAGGTTAACAAAATGATTAGCTAAGTCAACGCTAGTCTGTTCTCCAATATGTCTGATTCCTAAAGCATAGATAAAATTAGAAAAACTAACCCCTTTACTTTTTTCAACTGATTCAATTAAATTATCTGCTGATTTCTCGGCAAAACGCTCTAATAATTTTAAATCTCCTATTCTTAGAGTAAAAAGACCAGCAGCATCTTTAATTAAACCACTAGTCATCAACTGATTCACAATTTGAGGTCCTAATCCATCAATATTGAAACCTTTCTTGGAAACAAAATGATTAATGGACCTTAGACGAATAGCAAAACAATTCTTGTTTGAACAATAATGAGCTACCTCACCAGAACGACGTATGACTTTGCTTTGACAAATCGGACATTGTTTTGGAATGCGAAACTTTTTTTCTTCTCCAGTTCTTAAATTTTTCAAAACTTCAACCACGGCTGGGATTATATCCCCTGCTTTTTCAATAATTACTGTATCTCCAATTTTAACTCCCAAACGGATAATTTCATTTTCATTATGCAATGTAGCTCGCGAGACAACAGAACCACCCAATTTAGTTGGTTTTAGAATTGCCACTGGAGTCAAAGCGCCAGTTCTACCAATTTGAATTACAATATTTTTCACCACACTGGTAGCCTGTTCTCCGGGAAATTTATAGGCTCTAGTCCAACGAGGTGATTTACCTATAGAACCTAAAATATTTTGCTGGGCAATATCATCTAAAGAAACAACTACTCCATCATAAGCAAAAGAAGCTATCGATTTTTGTTTTAAATGATAATCATAATATCTCTTAACTTCTTTTAAATTCTGACAATATTTTGTTTTAATATCAATTTTAAAACCAAGTTCTTTTAATGTTTGATGAACTCCTTGATGAGTCTTTTGTCCTATATCACTAACAATTTCAAAGATATAGCAATCTAAGCGCCTTTGAGCTGTAACCTTAGAATCAAGTTGACGGATAGACCCAGCTACTAAATTGCGCGGATTAGCGAATAAAGAGAGCCCTTCTTTTGTTCTTTCTTTGTTCAATTTCTCAAAATCCTTTTGATTCATAAAAATTTCTCCCCTAACTACAATATCAATTGGCTTTTTCAATTTTAAAGGAATAGCACCAACAGTTTTAATATTTACCGTCACATCCTCCCCCATTAAACCATTACCCCTACTAGCACCTTGAATTAAAATTCCTTTTTTGTAAGTCAGAACAATATCTACTCCATCTATTTTTCTTTCACAATAGTAATTCATTTTTTGAGTAAATCTTTCAGAATTTGGTCCTTTTTTTCTCAAATAATCTTTCAAGTAATCTCCCCAATCCTCTAGCTCAGAAAAACTAAAAATATCATCAATAGAAAGTATGGGTTTAAGATGACCAACTTTAGTAAATTTCTTCAAAGGTTCGCCTCCAACTCTCTGGGTTGGAGAATCAGGGGTTATGAAAGATGGGTATTCTTTTTCCAATCTTTCTAATTCTTTTTTTAAAGAGTCCCAAGCAGCATCAGAGATTTCGGGTTTATCTAAAACATAATAAAGATGGCTGTGATGATTCAGCTCTTTAGATAATTTAATAATTCTTTTCTTGGCTTCCTTTTTGCCAACAATCTCTGACATAATATTATTTTAACATATTTTCTTTCTTAAAACCATTCTGATTCTCCAAAAAGAAAAAAGCGGGCGGTTTCTTGCCGCCCCCCAAAATCTGTCAAATAAAAATTTGGAAATCGGATTCCCAAATTTTTATAACCCTAAATCAATAGCTATTTCTTGCATAGCTTTTAGCCCAATATCTAAAAACTTTTCTAAATCCATATTAAAACTAGAACAAGTAATCATAGCTTCTCTGCGCGCGCCCATAGCAAATCTACTTTCCTTAAATCTTCTCATTAATGATTCTAATTTTAAATCAGCCAACTTTTTGCTAGGCAAAACTAAAGTAGAAGCCACAATCAAACCTGTTAAAGGATCTGTGGCATAAAGACATTTCTCTATTAAATTTTCTGGAACCTTTCCTGATTTTTCATTATGCGCACGGATGGCATCTGTTATCTTTTTTTCAATTCCCAAAATATCTAATTCATCTGCTGATTTGTTTCCATGTTGACAGGGATCAGTAAGACAATCTTCATCTTCCATATCTAAGTCATGCAAAAGCCCAGCTAATCCCCAAATTTCTGGATCTTCCTCAAAATTGATAGCCAAAGCTCTCATAATAGCTTCTGTAGCTAACATATGTTTAATAGAATTTGGATTCTTGATTCTTTCTCTAATTAATTCTAAAGCTTCTTCTCTGGTCATATGATATATTATAACACTAAAAGTTTGGAGGCCGAGCATCCAAACTAAATCCTCATTTCAATTTCCCCAGTTTCATTAAAACCACATTTTTTGTAAAAAGAAATATTGCGTTTAGTGCAATTCAAAATAATTTTATAACAATTTCTCTCTCGCGCTTGCTGAACTAAATATTCAACCATTCTCACGCCAACACCGTTGCCTCGTTGAGCTTTATCAGCAACAACATTCTCAATGTGGCCATATAGCCGACCATGATGCGATAAATTTAACTGAATTAACAAAAGCGCCGTGCCAATTACTTTTTCGTCATATTCACAAACACAAAGACAATAATTATCATCAGTAATAATTCTCTGCAAAGTCCTCTGCAAATCTTTGTAATCAGCCGAACCATCCCCTTTTTTAATGGGACTTAATTGACACAATAAATCAAGTAAAATATTTAAATCAGTAATATTAGCTTGTCTAATTTTAACTACTTTAAACATAAGTAGTTTTTAGTTTGTTATATATTTTTTTAGCGATTTTTGACGCACATCGGTCTCTCCCTCCAAAGGCGGGCAGGCGAACTGCGTACTAGGTTGGCTCGGGGACAGGGATTCGAACCCCGATTTCCAGGACCAAAACCTGGCGGCCTACCATTAGCCGATCCCCGAAGATATAAAATATATTAACATATTTTCTTATAACTATCAAGAATAAAAAAAATGGGGCACCGTACGCAAAAGTGGACGATGCCTTAAATTTAGAGAAATGTAATTGTTAGGATAATACCAATAATTACTATTGTCTGCGCAGAAAAAGAAACCCCCGACGGGTTGGTTTTCTTTGGTTAATAAAAATTCAGGAATCATACCCCGAACTTTAATTCCTCAAATTTGGTGTTTTACCAGATGTCTACATAATACTACTAAAAAGATTGCTTGATGTACTCTCTGAACATTTTTACTTTTTTGCTGTCTGATGGATTGAACAAAAATGGCTTAATATCTTTAGTTAGAGCATCAAAGTCAAATTTTTGAGTATATGAAAATAATTTCTTTTTCAAATCATTATCATTTTTAATAAAAGCTTTTTCAGATAAATAGTTATAGTTTGGTTTTGTTTTTTGTAACAAAAATATTATATCAAAAAAATCTCTGCCCTTCGCTCTTTTACGATTTAGTACTGCGTAAACTTTTTGAGATAACAAGATATCCAATGGAGTAACAAAAATTTGAGTAAAAATCTCAAATTTATTTAAAATTTTCTTGTCAGGAATATAACTAAAATTATGAGGAACTGTATCAACTTGGATCATAATTTTTTCCTCCGACAAACCAGACACTCTGTTGTCAATCAATATATGAGGAATTTTAATATAACAACGAAAAGCTCCTTTAAAAACATTGCGAATCTCCGGCAAATAGCCCTCTTTTGAGAGTTTATTCTTAATTTCTTCTGTTAAAAAAATAAAATCTTCCTTAGTTAATCTAAAATTATCAAAATCTAAGTCTTCTGAAAAACGATGATTGTCGTAAACAATACGCAAAGCAGTACCACCCAAAAAAGATAGCTTATTGCTTAGTCTGGAATTAAAAATAATTTCCAAAATCTTATATTGCAGATATTCACGCAAAAGATTCTTTTTAAAAATACGTAAATTTTCAGGATAATATTGTTCTATTTGTTCTAAATTAAACATAATTAATGTGCTTTAAAAAACCTTCTAATCTCTTTGTTAGACTTTTATTATTAAATATTTTTAGGTAACTTAACAACTTATTCTTGTCGGAATTATCCTTAAATACCTCATCATTAAAACGAATGCTCGCAAAACCATCTCTTGTTTTAATTTGAGGGTTTAAATAAAGATAATCAAGTAGAGTCTTTTCTATCTCTGCAATCTTAAAATTATAAATACCATACCTAACTAAATTATAACCAAACATTAATTCTGGTTTAACATGAGAATACATAAACTCGCCAAGACCTGTCTTAAAATTATTGGTCTTTTGGGAAGTGACCGAAGTTATGCCATAAACGGCCTCGGGAATTAGATTATAATAAGAAAATGCCATTTCCAATGAAATATAAGAAGGAGAATAAATTTTATTAGCAATTAAAAACAATACTGATTCATTTAATTCTAAATCAGAGAATATATAATAACCACGCCTAATCATTTTTATATAACCCTTGCTTTGCCATTCACTTAATCTCTGGTTGTGAAAGGATTGGTCTATCTTTTCGATGTCCTTTTTAGAAAAGATTATAAAATCTTTTAAATCGTTCTTTAGCTCTAAAAATTGCATAATGTTTCTGTTCGTTCCGTTTTTTAGGAACTTATGGAATTATATTAACATATTTCAATAATAAAAACAACAAATAACTGTGGATAAGAAGAACCATTCTTCGCTTCGCTCAGAAGAACCTTGTTATTCACTTTGTTCATAATTAAATTACATTATTGTCTTTACGATAAAAATTTAATTTCAAGGTTCTGCGAACATAGTGAGCAGGTTCTTATAATAAAAAACCAACCCGTCGGGTTGGTTTTCTTGGGTTGGTTTTCTTAAATTTTCTTAAATTTTCTTTTTAAAAATTGTTTAATTATCTCTACTTCTGGGAAATGTAAAAGTAAACTGGCCACAAAATAAAACAAAAGACCAATTGTTCCCGCTATAATAGTTTGAACTGAAACCCCAATGAAAGTTTGCATATCAACCAAAGAACCAACTAAATTTTTGCTTAACTGGATAATTACTAACATTATCACAGAAAGCCCAACTGCTCGCAAAAAACTTCTTCTTAACTTTTTATTTGGTAAAGGCAATGCTTTCTTATTAAAAAAGTAATACAACAAAATTAAATTTACAAAAGAAGCTAAAGAAAAAGCTAAAGCTAATCCACCAATACCAACCAAGGATCCCAAAACTAGACAACCAACTATATTAATAATAAAACTGACAATGGCTATTTTAACTGGAGTTAGAGTATCATGGGTAGCATAAAAAGCTCTAGAAAAAAGTGGAATTAAACTTTGAGCTAAAAGTGAAATTGAGAAAAATCCCAAAGTGCTAGCAGTTAAAACAGTATCACGCCAAGAAAAAACACCAGCTCCAAGAATCAAACGAACAATTTGAGTTCTTAGGGCAAGGTAAACAACAGTAATTGGGATGATTAAGTATAAGATACGACAAATCGTTTTTGATAATTGAGAAACAAAAATCTTTTTGTCTCCCGCGGCAAAACTTTTACTTAAAACTGGAAAAATAGAAATAGCTAAAGAAATACCAAAAATGCCAATCGGAACATTGAATAAATTAAAAGCTAAACTATAAATCGCAACTGCGCCAATAGCTATAGTAGAAGCAATTAATGTTGTAACCACAAAGTTTAACTGACTAACAGCCAGTCCGAAACAACGGGGCAACATAAGGGTAATTATTCTTTTAATAGCTGGATGAGATTTAATAATCGGCTTCCATCGATAACCAACTTTTAATAAGGCTGGAATTTGAATTAAAAAATGACCAAGAGATCCTAAAACAACTCCCCAAGCTAAGCCATTTAAACCTAAAGAAGTTTTGGGAACCAAAACAAGAATTCCGAATATAATGCCCAAATTATACATCAAAGGAG
>Ga0208904_1000363_pt1 | contig 39099 bp, 34 predicted proteins | sample AntAceMetag02UKB_FD_184774 | JGI IMG/M metagenome (GOLD analysis project Ga0208904, IMG submission 184774) | Saline lake microbial communities from Ace Lake, Antarctica - Antarctic Ace Lake Metagenome 02UKB (SPAdes) (version 2) | ecosystem: Environmental > Aquatic > Non-marine Saline and...
ACTTTTTAGATAACCAACTAAGGAAGTAGCTACCTATTTTGGTTCATATTGACTAAGTCAGGCCTTTTGATAGGTCTTTTAGTATTTAATTGAATTATTAGCTTGACTTCTTATAGTAAGTCTCCTTATTGTACTTAAATTTATTTGATATTACTATAACTTTCTCTCTTCTTATAATGTGTATGTAATAATTCATGTGCTAAATGAGAGTTAGGTTTTCCTAAAAATTTCTCATAAATCTTAATTACTGATGGATTTTGGTGAGATTTGCGGAGCTCAGCATTTGAATCAATATTATATAAAACTGATGCTCTTAATGTTCTTACGTCATTTGATTCATATAATCTAGCTGAAACAATCGGTTGTCCACCACCATTAATACAACCACCAGTACATCCCATGAATTCCACAAAATGATACTGCTTTTCGCTAGTTTTTAAACTTGCAAGGAAGTCTTTTATTGCTTTCCCACCATGAACTACAGCAACATTTACTTGTGTACCTTTAATCATATAACTGGCTTCTTTAATATCTTTAATTCCTCTAACTTCTTTGAAATCAACAGGAGTTGATTTACCTTCTAAAATTTCAGTAACTGTTCTAAGTGCAGCTTCCATAACACCACCGGTAGCACCAAATATATTACCAGCACCTGTATAAACAGCCAAGTCACCAAAAGGTTTAATCGGTTCTAAATCTCTAAATGGAATTTGACGATGTTTAATTAAACGAGCAAATTCTCTCGTTGTTAAAACAATATCAACATCTCTATATCCATCTCTACCCATATCTGGTCTTCTAGCTTCTTCCTTTTTAGCGATACAAGGCATAATTGCTACAGACACAATTTGTTTAGGATCTAATTTTAGCTCATTTGCATAATATGTCTTTATCATTGCTCCTGCCATTTGTTGAGGAGATTTACAAGATGAAAGATTTGGAATTAATTCTGGATTGTATAACTCTAAGAAATTAACCCATCCTGGCGAACATGATGTAAACATTGGAAATGGTCCACCATTTTCTAAACGTGAAATGAACTCAGTTCCTTCTTCTAAAATTGTTAAGTCTGCTGTAAAGTTTGTATCAATAATTTCTTTAACACCCAATGCCTTTAGAGCAGCAAACATTTGTCCCTCAACATTGGTACCAATTGGATACCCAAACTCTTCACCAAGTGCAGCACGTACAGATGGAGCAACTTGAACAACAATCGTTTTCTTAGGATCACGAAGTGCATATTCTAATTGTTTAACATCATCTTTTTCTCCAAGAGCACCTGTTGGGCAAGCTTGAATACATTTACCACAATAGATGCATCCTGAATCTTCAAGACTATGAAATAAAGCAGGTCCTATGTACGTATCTGATCCTCGTTCATTGAACCCAAGAATACTCAAGCCTGATAATTGTTCGCAAGCTGAAACACAACGTCCACATAAAATACATTTACTACTATCAATAACCATCACGCCTGATGTGTCAGTAAAATATATAGGTTTATCATAAATACCATACATGTGGTTCAAATCATTTTCAATCGAGTATCTTCTCAATAAATCTAAGAATTCACAATTATCTTCTCTTGTACATGTAAAACACTCAAAGCGATGCTTATGAGAAAGTAGCTCTAAATTTGTTGATACATGTTGGTATATTTGAGCATCATCAGTAATAACTTGCATACCTTCTTCAACATAAGTTTTACATGCAGGTTTAAGATTTTTTTGATCATTAACTCTAACAGAACATAAACGACAGTTTCCTTCTTCATGAATGCCTTCTAGAAAGCATAATCTTGGTATGAAAATATCATTTTGTTCAGCAACTTTTAAGATGGTTTGATCTGATGAGGCACTAAATTGCTTACCATTGATCGTTAATTTAATTTCTTTTTTCATAAGCTTACCTCCTGCGGATTTGGTTGACTTGAAATAGCCCCTACAGGACATGCTTTCTTACAAGCACCACAACGGATACATAATTCTAAATCAATTAGATGTAATTGTTTTGGCCAACCTGATATTGCGTTAACTGGGCAATGTCTGGCACATTTAGTACAACCAATACAATTATCTTCAATGACAAAGTTTGTCAATTCGCGACAAACACCAGCTGGACATGCTTTATCAACAACATGTGCAATATATTCATCTCTAAAATGTGTGAGCGTTGATAAGACTGGGTTGGGAGCTGTTTGCCCTAAACCGCAAAGAGATGTTTCTTTAATCATTAATGCTAATTTTTCAAGTTCATCTAAGTCTCTTAACTCACCCTGACCTTCACATATGCGGTCTAAGATATCTCGCATTTGTTTCGTTCCTTCACGACATGGTGTACATTTACCGCACGATTCATCAACTGTGAAGTCTAAATAAAAGCGTGCTACATCAACCATACAATTATCTTCATCCATAATAATCATTCCACCAGAACCCATCATCGATCCAAGTGCTGTTAAATTTTCAAAATCAATCGGTGTATCCAAATCTTTTTCAGTAATACATCCACCTGATGGACCACCTGTTTGAACGGCTTTAAACTTGCGTTTATTAGGTATTCCACCACCAATATCAAAAATAACTTGACGTAGGGTTGTTCCCATTGGAACTTCTACGAGCCCAGTATTATTTATTTTTCCACCTAAGGCAAAAACCTTAGTTCCACTTGATTTTTCTGTACCAATTGCTTTAAACCAATCTGATCCCTTAAGGAAGATTACAGGAATATTAGCAAGTGTTTCAACATTGTTAACATTTGTTGGTTTTCCCCATAAGCCTCGAACTGCTGGGAATGGAGGTTTGAGTCTAGGCATTCCGCGGTTTCCTTCAATTGATGCGATTAACGCAGTTTCTTCGCCACAGACAAATGCGCCAGCACCTAAACGAATATCAATGTTAAAATTAAATCCACTACCAAAGATATCATTACCTAATAAATTGAGTTCACGTGCTTGTTTGATTGCTATATTTAATCTTTGAACAGCAACAGGATATTCAGCACGAACATAAATATACCCTTGATTTGCTCCAATTGCATATCCACATATTGACATTGCTTCTAATACTGAATGTGGGTCACCTTCTAAAACAGCACGGTCCATAAATGCACCTGGATCACCTTCATCAGCATTACAAATAACATATTTTTGATCTGAGACTGAATTTGCTGCAAATTGCCACTTTCTACCAGCAGAAAATCCTCCACCACCACGACCGCGTAATCCAGAATTGATCACTTCATCAATCGTTTGTTGTGGTGTATATGCTGTTAATACTTTTCCTAAGGCAACATATCCTTCTTTAGCAATATATTCATTGATATCTAGGGGATTAATAGCACCACAATTTCTTAATGCAATTCGCTTTTGTAAGCCATAAAATCTTACTTGACTATTTTTCTTAATTCTCTTTTGTGCTACGGGATCATCATAAAATAACCGTTTTACAGGATTACCTTTGATGAAATGTTCTTCACAAATTTCTTTAACGTCATTTTCTGTTACATCAACGTAAAAGATTTCTCCAGGATAAACAACAATAACTGGTCCTAAAAGACATAATCCTTTACTACCTGTAAGTACAAGTGCAACTTCATCTTGGATACCTAAGTCATTGAGTTGAGATTCAAATGCTTTTTTAATAACAACAGATTCGGTATTACTACATTCAGTTCCACCGCAAATAATAACATGTATTCTTTCTAGCATAATCTCACCTACCCTTTCTTAGTTGTTAATAAGAGTCTTAATACTGGCTCATTATTAAGAACATGTCTTTCAAATACTTCTTTTGCTGTTGTTGCGGTTAAATTGCAGTAAATGAAAGTTTGTCCATATTTATCAATTAATTCTGCCATAGGTTCATAGGCACACTCGCCCATACAACCCACTTGAGTTAGGTTTACATTTTTAGATTCGTTTTTTTCAATTTCTTCGATAAATGAGGATAAAACATCAGCTGCACCTGAAGCAATGCCACAGGTTCCCAAACCGACTTGAATACGAAATCCATTTTCAATACCCTTCATCATGATTTTATCGTATGCTTCGTTTCTTAATTTTCTTAATTCTTTTAATGATTTCATATTGTACCTCTCGTCATTTCATTTTTAATGAATACTATTTTATACATTCGGTTTTTTTATTTTGATTCATCTTTTGCTGCTTTCATTTCTTTAAGAATCTGTTTTGCTTTTGCAATAGTTGCACTACCATAAATTTTATCGCCTACAGAAAAAACTGGAGCAAGTCCACATGCACCAATACATCTTGTTGCCTCTAAAGTTATCTCTCCATCTTTTGTTGTCTGTCCAGATTTGATGCCTAGCTCTTCTTCAAGTGTATCCATAATTGTCTGTGAGCCTCTCACATAGCATGCGGTTCCAAGACAAACACCTAGTGTTTTTCTACCCTTTGGAGTAATAGAAAAATTGCTGTAGAATGTGACTACACCATTGATTTTTGCTACACTCTCGTTTAATTCTTTTGCTATAATTTTTTGTATAGAAATTGGGATATAACCAAAAATGTGCTGTGCATCGTGTAACGTCGGCATTAATGGTCCGGGTAAATCTTTATTCTTTTTTATTTGAGACTCAAAAAGTGCAAGCTTTTCACTCGTAATCCGTTGCTGTATGTTCATATTGAACTCCTTTATTATAAGTATCGTTTGTTTACATGTTAATTATAACATTATAACCTCTGAAAAAAAAGGTCAAATCAAGTCTGATGCTCTCAAAGATTTGATGATAACGTTTTCCAAAAATAAAGATAGTTTAGTTTTTTAAAATTCTAAATTTAATTAAAAATTACTTTGATCAAAACTGTAAAATGATCAATTTTTTAGGCTTTTTCTCTATATTAAAGCAAGTAAGATATTGAAGAGCTCATCCTTCTTTTTTTCTTGTATCATTAATGATTTCATGATACAATTAACCATCATAAACAGCTTTATTTATGGAGGATATTATGCAAAGTCATTATCATCAATATGAGATAGACGAACTCGATATATTATTAACTACTGATATCAGTCAGGGTTTATCTCTTGTTGAAGTAAATAATAGACTCGATATCAACGGATATAATCAATTGGATGAACCAAAGAAAAAATCGTGGATATTGAAGTTCATCGATCAAATAAAGGATTTCATGATTATCGTCTTAATTGGTGCTTCTATTTTATCATTTCTAACAGGCGATATTGCAGAAGGTTTATTAATCATTGGCATTGTTATATTAAATGCAATTTTAGGTTTATTCCAAGAAGCAAAAGCTGAAAAAGCTTTAGCTTCTATTCAAGCTTTATCATCTCCCAAAGTGAAAGTAAAAAGGGATGGCATTGATCAAATTGTTGATGTTAAAAAAATTGTTATTGGAGATTTGGTGCTATTAGATGCTGGAGATTATGTTCCAGCAGATGTCAGAATCATTGAATCAATTAATCTAAAAATAGATGAATCAACATTAACTGGTGAAGCAATAACCGTTGAAAAGGTAAGTCATGCACTGAATGAGGATGATATTCCTTTGGGTGATCGTATTAATCTTGGTTACATGGGAACTGTTGTTACCTATGGTAGAGGACAAGCAATTGTTTTAGCAACCGGTATGTCTACGGAATTAGGAAAAATAGCAACAATGCTTAATGAGACCAAGGATGAGCTCACACCTCTACAAAAAAGTATGGCTCAACTTGGTAAAATGCTTGCCATGATTGCATTAGCAATCACATTTGTTATTTTTGCAATCACCATTGTTGAAGCTTATGTATTTGGTGATGGAGCAACTTTTGAGGTCTGGAAAGAAGCGTTACTAACATCCATTGCTTTAGCAGTCGCAGCGATACCTGAAGGCTTACCGGCAATCATTACGATTGTACTTGCTTTAGGTATGCAAAACTTAGTCAAGAAACAAGCGATTATTAGAACATTGCCTGCAGTTGAGACATTAGGTTCAACAAGCATTATCTGTTCTGATAAAACTGGAACACTGACTCAAAACTTGATGACAGTAAAAAAAGTTTACTTAAATCAAGAAACATTTGATATTAAGCAAAATATGGAATCATCTGCTACCCTAAATAAGATGGGTATATATGGTGCTTTATGTAATGATACGAAACTTCGAAAGACTGAAACAGATTATATTAAAATAGGTGATCCTACCGAAATCGCATTTACCGACCTTTCGATTTCTTTAGGACAAGATCCAGTAGACATCATTAATAAATATCCAAGGGTATATGAACTTCCTTTTGATTCACAGCGAAAACTTATGACAACAGTGCATGATTTTGAAGATGGAAGGTATGCAGTCATCAAAGGTGCACCTGATGTTATTTTTAAACGATCTAAAGCAATAGAGAATGGAAAACCTTCAGATTTAAAATCTTATGAGGAAATGAATCATGAAATGGCAAATCAAGCTTTAAGAGTCCTTGCTATCGCTTATAAAAAAATAGATGCTTCCATAGATATCAAAGACCTTGACAATCAATTGCTTGAAAATGATTTAACCTTACTAGGACTAGTTGGGATGATGGATCCTGCAAGACCTGAAGTTAAGGATTCAATTGCATTGTGTGATCAAGCTGGAATTAAGACAATTATGATTACCGGTGATCACATCAATACTGCAGTTGCTATCGCTAAAGAACTTAAGATATTGAATACCGATGATATGGCGATTACTGGTCATGAACTTGATTTAATGAGTGATGAAGAATATGTTGAAATTTATCAAAAAATTAGAGTTTACGCCAGAGTTAGTCCGGAAAATAAAGTGCGTATTGTCGATGTATGGAGACAATCGGGACATGTCGTAGCAATGACAGGTGATGGTGTCAATGATGCTCCATCGATTAAAAAAGCAGATATAGGAATTGCAATGGGTATTACGGGTACTGAAGTTGCCAAAGGTGCTGCTGACATGATCTTAACTGACGACAATTTCTCAACAATAGTGAATGCTGTTAGTGAAGGGAGAACCATTTTCTCAAACATTAAAAAAGCTATCCACTTCTTGCTAAGTTGTAATATCGGAGAAATTATCGTTATCTTTTTAGGAACAAGTATCGGTATACTTATCTTTAGCACAAGAGTTACAACACTAACCGCTGTACAAATCTTATGGGTAAACCTCGTTACTGACTCATTAATGGCAATTGCTTTAGGTCTCGATCCAAAAGAAAAAGACATCATGAAAGATATGCCTAGAGATAGTAAAAAATCAATTTTTGCAGATGGTTTAGGGAAAAATATTGCTTGGCAAGGCTTGATGCTTGGACTCATTTCATTTGCCGCATATATCATTGGATGGAAAATGACATCTGATCCCGCAATGAGAATGATAACTGCTCAAACAATGACATTTATTGTATTAGCTGTTTCGCAGCTCGTTCATGCATTTAATGTTAGAAGTCAAAAACACTCAATCTTTAAAATGAAGAGAAATAACTATTTATTTTATGCATTTGCAGTCAGTCTTATTCTTCAATTTTTAGTAGTTGCTCTTCCATTTTCTAGATCAATCTTTAAGATTGTAATGCCAACGATTACTCAATGGTTGATTATACTTGGCTTAGTATTACTTCCTCTATTGATTATTGAACTAACAAAATTAATTAAAAATACAATAAAAAAATAACCTTCGTTTGAAAGTTATTTTTTTTAATGAATTATGTTATCGAGATCCTTCATGATACGCAATATTTTGAATATAGTCCTTGACTTCATTCATCATAGAAATATGTCTGAAATAGATGGTTCCATCTTTTGTCTCAATCACAATAGCTGTATATACAACGAAAGGTTTTGTCCATATGCTTGTTCTGATAATGATATTTTGCATTGCATTGAATGGAACAACAACTTTATGGTTTTTTCCACGATAGTAATAAACATTCTCATCATCGTGCTCCATTATAATTTTTGGATTTTGAAGAAGCATAATCAATTGCAGCAAAGAAACTATTGCGATAATAATAAACACAACGACAAATATTTTAATAACATTTGGAAGTAATGCATACTCAAAATGATAATTCATTAAGAATGCAAAAACCAAGACGATAGATAAAAATAAAATGATTATCGTTGCTATAATTTCATTTTTTGACTTATATGCTAATGTTTTTTTCATTCAGTTCAACCTTCTTTTCAAATAATATGTCTATATACATTTTACATCAGTGATTAATTAACTGAAACAAAAACGCATTAGGGGAGTAAAGAAAGTAATTCTTCAACGAGATTAATTTCATTTTTTATCTCATCAAAAAAGCTTTCATTGATTTCATGAAGAACTTTGATATCAAACGTATCTTTTCTTGAATCAATCGCAACAAAAATCGTCTCATTTCTGAATCCAAACATGACTTTTCTATTCTGATTTGAAAATTCAACCAATTTTTCCATAAATCTAGGCTTGAGTAAAGCAAAAGTAGCAAGCTTATCTCGGCTAAAGACATCAAAATGCTGATTGAAATCAATATATTCCATATCAATCTTCTTTAAATCTTCACCTCTTGCAAATAAATATGTATGATTAGGCATGATATATACTTCTTGTTCATATTTTTTATTTGAGTCAATCATAAAAAATCTACCTTGAAAAACAGTTACAACCGTAGTTGTTTTTCCATTGCTTCTTACATCTTGTAGATGAACATCAGCTGAGGTGAAATGTTTCCCTAAAAGATTCCCTGTTAGTAAATCTTCACTGTGATAACGATCTTCTTTATGTAATATTTTGGAATCATATACAACTTCCTTATCAATTCCTTGTTTGGGGTCGTAAGTGCAATCGGGAAGAATTTCTTCAAGCATTTTTTTTACATAACTATCTTTGAAACTTGTACTTAATCTTTTAAACCTAGTTTGACCATACCATAACCCTATTCCCGCAATAATAAATAAAATGCCGGCAACCCATATAAATGTTCTAGTTATCGCAAAGATAAAAGCAACAAACAGAATTATCCACGATGTGACGATGAATACTTCTAGACGCGCTTTTTGTTTTCGGACATCATTAAGATCCATAAAAAAATCCTCCCCTTATTTAAGGATCACATAAGTGATTCCATCATTCATTTTCTTATAATCCGAATCGGAAATTAACAGATTTTTATACGTTCTGATTGTTTCATCAAATCCCATGGGTTGGCTAAATGCCTCACCGGGAATATACGCTTTTATTTCTCCAGATCTCACTCTATTTCTTAAAGAAGTGTGAACAGTCTTCTTGATTGATCCCCCAACACCTGTTGATCCATATCCATGAATAATTTTAATGATTTTATCTTTTCCGTTAGATGTTCGAATTATATTAGCTAATCGAATTCCGGCTGCTTGAGTTGTGGGCATATCACTTTTGATATCAAAAGTCTTCATCTTACTTTAGCTTTGCTGCGTTATTTTTTACTGTTATTGAGGGGATACTTCCCACTAATTTACTAAATCTTGTGAATCCTAATTCCTGATAGTTAAATCCCGGATACATTTTTTCTAATTCTTGTTTAATTTTCGTTAATATCATTTCTTTACTCTTGTTTTTAGAAATGATAGCAATAATTGATTTAGATATATCTGTCATTGTCAATTTAGAGTCTAAAGTAACATAGGTCGTTGTCTTCTCTAATGATATAGATAAACCATTGATCGTATTAACTAAACTAGATAAACTTTTTGCTCCATATTTTCTTGAATCAAAATCAGAAAATCTATTCATAAGGATATCGCCAAGCCGACTCAATTGAATGCGGTTATCAACACCATTTTCAATGATAATACTCTTAATGATTCCTCCAATTTCTTGGCTTTCTGATTCAGAATTGTCTCTTGTTTGACTATTTTCTTCATCTTCATCATCTAAATATTCAAAATATTTAAATTCATTACATGAAGATTTAAAGGCTGATGTGACTTTTTTTTCATTTCCAACGCCAATAACGTGCATTCCACCTTCTTTAAGCTTCATCGCTAAAGGTGTGAAATCGCTGTCACTAGTAACCAAAAAGAACGTATTCACTTTTTCTTGATACATCATTTCTTGAGCATCTAATGCCATCGCCATATCTGCAGCATTTTTACCAATAGCTACATTATATTGGTGTACAGGTTTTATTGCATAATCTTGAGCTGTCTTATGCCATTCTTTTGAAAGATTATAGACATCTCCATAGAATCTTGCAATTACTATTTTTCCATATTTTGCTATTTCATTCATAACTGATTTTATATATTTATGAGAAACATTCTCCGAATCAATCATTAAAGCAATTTTATATTCATTTTTTTCCATATTATTCTCCTATTTCTATTTATTTATATTAAAAAACGTATAAGTTCACCCTCTATTATATAGTAAAATCATCATAATCTAAAGTGAACATCAAAAAACACGTAAATATTGCTCAATAATAGAAAATAAAAAGCACTATCAATGATAGTGCCATGGTATTCACCTGGAGGCCTCAAACGGATTTGAACCGATGATCAGGCAGTTGCAGTGCCTTGCCTTACCACTTGGCTATGAGGCCTTAAACATGCTATATAATTATAACTTTTAAGGTGCTTAAAAGTCAATAAGAAAAACCTTTATTATAAGTTTTTATTCTTCTTCAGTATAAAAAGATTTATAGCTTTCAATAATATCGATAGGTGCATCATCATTCAATATATAAACTGCTTCTTCTATGCTCCAATAATAATACTCAGGATTTCTTAGAAATAATGGTTTTTGATTGATTAAATATTGATCCAAATCTATAAAATGAAGTAATTTATTAATCTTAAACATGGTTAACCACTCTTCTAATGATTCATCTATGAGACGATAAACTTCTTCATATGTGCTTGTATAATATGGATCAGGAACAATTTGTCCTTTTGTCTTAGTATTAATGTCTCTTAACATATATATTTTATCTCTATAAATACCCGCATGTCTCATCAGAAATTTGATATTTTTATCATCCATGGCAATGATGAAATCGTAAAAAAGATAATCTTTCTGATTAATTTTCTCAGAAACCATATCCTTAGTATCTACACCTAATTTCTGTAATAATTTGATTGTTTCTTTGTGTGGTGGACTACCTAATTCAATTGCTGCTGTCCCCTTTGATTTGATATAAAACATGTCCGATAGCCCAGCAGCAGAAACCTTTTTTCTAAAAATTCCTTCAGCCATTGGAGACCTAGAAATATTAGAATAGCAAACAAAAAGTACCTTTATCATCGTGACACTTCCTTTGTAATCTATTTTAACATAAAATTGCAAAATTGTGTGCAATTAGCGCTTAATTATTGCAGTGCTAAATACATAATTTATAACAGAATTGGCAATTAACTAAAGAGACTGCCAGAGGAAGATGTTTTGAACTTAACACAAATGGAAGGAAAACTATACTTACAGAAGTTGTATCTGAAGAAAGCATCACTGAAATCGTTTCTAAGTGGACACAAATCCCAATCTCTAAAATGATATCTGGGGACAAAGAAAAGCTTTTACACATTGAGGAAACGCTAAAAAATCGCATAATAGGACAAGATCATGCTTTAAGATTGGTCAGTGACGCCATCATAAGACATCGTGCAAGTATAAAAGATGAAAATAGACTCATTGGATTGCCTCTATGAAATGGTTGTTTGTAATTAACAATTAGAGATTAAACAAAAAAGACTTCAAATTAATTTGAAGCCAGTTGAATAAACGAAAACGAAAAAGCACTCTCGAGTGCTTTTTATTCTTCTGTTGAATCCTTTTGTTCCTTTAATAATTCATTTAACTTACTTTCCATCTTCTTATTCTTAACTGAACCATATAAAATCACTAGTGAATAAACTACTGCATAAATTAAACCTAGGATATAGATTGCAAATGTTCCTCTAAAAAGAACTGTTCCATACATGGTTCTAATAATAAATGTAATTGGTAGAATAATCAAGTAACCAACAATGATATTGAGAACACCATTTCCCCATGTTTCTTTAAAAACTTTAAGGGATAATGCAAATAATAAGGAAATAAATATACTTCCCCAAAATAGATTTTTAATGGGTAAATTAACTGCATAAAATCTGTAAATGGCTAATGCAAGTATAAAGACAATAATACTTACGATTGCATATGTATATGCATAGAGTTTTAAATAACTTTTCATTTGGATTCTCCTCCCAATAAAGCTTTTAGCTGTTGAACATAGGTGCGTGATATTTCTACACGATCACCATTATTCAAAGTTGCATCTAATCTACCATTAATACTAGATTTAAAAAATTTAATTTTTTTATAATTTAATACGATATTCTTATTAACTCTTATAAAAGAAGAATGCTTATTTTCAGTTTCATATAGCCGGTATTTGCAATCAAAAACATCGTTTTTTGTATATAGAAAGCACTGATCTTCAATACTTTCAATATAATATACTTCTTTAGCTTTAAAAATGAAGTTTCTATCATTTTTCTTGCCTGTAAAATCAACTGATGTTTCTTGAAGCATTTCTAAGATTTGATCAATTGTTGCATCATTTTCTTGACAATCTATGACAATTTTAGGTTCACCATATTCCTGGTGTCTTTTGACTTCAATTTTCATATCTTCACCAACCTTATAGTATTCATCATAACCGATTAGACGCCCATAAATCAATAAGATCCAATCTAAGTTGCTAAAAAAGTTCTCCAAGATGCAAAAAGAAGTTAGCGAACTAACTTCTATGCTTTCTTTGTATAATCCTGTTTACGAATCGAACCATCCATTTTATGAATCACAACAGATGTTCCTGCAGTTTCTGCTAAATCATCTGCATATTCAATTGCTTCTCTTTGTGTCTCATAGTATTTAATCGTTTTATTGGAGCCTTCTTTTCTGATACGCCACTTTCGATAACTATCACTTCTAGGATTCTTGTTTTGAGAAACATGATACTTAGCATTTTTAGTATCTTCTTTATCAAGGTCCTTATCTGGTTTTTTAACCTTCCGATTCACACTAGAAGCTTTTGGTTTAGGTGAAGCAACTTTGGATTTTGAAACAACTTTCTTCTTTACAACAGGTGTTGGTTTGATCGGTTCAACCTTTTTTTCTACAATAGCAGCTTTTTCAGCTTCTCTTTTAGCTAACTCAGCTTTTTCTTGTTGTTCTGCTAATTTATAAGCCATTTCTTGTTGTTTTGCTAATTTATGAGCTTTTTCTTGTTGTTCTGCTAATTTAAGAGCTTTCTTTTTTCTCGAAAAAAACATGGGCAAAACCCCTTTCCTATTCTTTACTCTCATTATATTACAAAATATATAAAAAATAACGTAAATATGTTTAAAAACTTCATGTTTTTCTAAGTAAGTCACTATTTCAATTATAATTTTACTAAATAAATATTATTAATATATATTTTTCAAAAAAAATTCATAGACTCTAATTATCTATGAATTTCTCATTTTTATTTATGGTAATTCAATCACATTAACATACCTTATGATTACAGAATTATTTCCACTAGAATCTGTTGCAGAATATGTAACTATATATTCACCTTTAGTATTTGTATCGACTGAATTTGTAATCTCAGCTTCAATAATCTCATTACTGTTATCTACGACTTGCACTCCAGCATCAATCCAAGATTGACCAACAGCAATCGTATCAACTCCAGGATTTAGGGTAAGAACAGGTGGTGTTTCATCAATAATGGTTATCATTCTAACAATTGATTTCTCAAAATCTAAATAACTGATTTTATAAGTAATTTGATATACTCCAATGGTGCTAGAATCTACATTGTTTTCGATAATAATAGGAGTTAAACTGCGATATCCATAACTAGCAGTTGCTCCCGCATCAACAAATTCGGAACCTATTTCAATGGTGTCTACTCCGGGATTTAATTCTAATTTAAGATTACTCGCAGAAGTTTCCATACAAGATGATAGAGATAAAACTAAAATAAATAAACTTACAATAAGAAATTTTCTCATCTTAACCACCCTCTTTTATCATCTTGATAATATATGGTTGATGTTGTGATCTCATGTGTAACTGAAATAACATAAACATATTTTTTCTTTGTAAAAACTTCATCTTCTATACTTACAGTATAATTTATGATATAAACTCCAGCTAGGGTGGTATCTACAAATCCATCTGAAACAACTTCTCCAATATTAGTTGTAGCGCCTTGATCTTCGTATGTATCTCCCTGATTAATGGTTGTGATATCTGGATTAAGTGTTATAACAACTTCTGGTTTAGCATCAATCACATTAATAATTCTGGTACGTGTATCAATTACTTGTTCCGAATCATAAATATCATAAAAAATGAAATATTTTCCATTTTGATTGATATCTAATGATGATCTGATGCTTACTGTTAATAATGGATCAATAAGTGATGTTCCTCCATCAACCCATTGTTCACCCATTTCAAATGTATCTACTCCTGGTAACAAATAAATAGATTCAGGTTTATATATACTATCATATGTAGGATATATCGAAAGGTTTTCAATTACGTTATCATAAGACTCGCTCCATCCAGTAAATATATAATCAAAGGAAGGAGAGGAGGCCTTGACTGGACCGTCTGGAGCAGTCACAGAATCTCCTGTATGTACATAACTCTCTTCTTCAATTGTTAATAAATCACTTTTATAAAAGATGATTTTGTAAACCTGATCATCAAATTTGGCATAAAGATTTATATCATCAAATATTGGATGTATTTCAAATAACTCAGTTAGTTCAATATCCGTGTACCATCCAATAAATGGATGCTCAGTGTACTCTGGTTCATATAAATTAAAGGTTTCACCTTCTTGAACAGGTAAAATCGATAACACTTCATCTAGATCATAAAAAGTAACTTGATGCATAATGGGGGCAAAGCGTGCATAAAGCGTGAAGTTTGAATTCACTGGTACTGCTGTATATAAATGCTGATAACTTTCATCCCAATACCATCCTTCAAATGTATAACCTGCTAATGATGTTGTTGGTATATCTATGATTGTTCCATAAGACACTTGAATATCTGCTACAATACTACCTTCTGTTATAAAATGAATCGAATACAAGATAGGGCTAAATTTCGCATATAAAGTCATAGCTTCGGTGATTAGATCAACACCCATAGAAAAGACTTCTGTAAATAATTCATCTTTGTACCATCCTTCAAATGTATATCCGTCTTTGGAAGGACTTAAAACATTAATAGTGTGTCCACTATATACATAAATTGGATCAATCAATGTTCCCTCATAAGTTTCAAATGTTACAGCAACAAGATTCATCATCATTGCAAGATTTGCATTAACAATACCATATCCATAATAGTCATCCCTACCTAGAGTACCTTCATCAACTGCACTATATATGATTCTATCTATGATGTCCTGACTTGATTCACTAGGATAATATGAAATTAAAAGTCCTGCAATACCCGCAACTTGAGGTGAAGCTAATGATGTTCCGTTCATTCTTACATATCCTTGGTCTATATAGGTTGTCACAATATCAGTTCCTGGAGCTGCAACATCAATTTTTGGTCCATAACTTGAATATTCAGCATCGAAAATTCTAAAATTGTCAACTGCTGATACCGAAATCACTTCGTCAAATGATGCTGGGTAAAATAATTCGTCAGATGCTTCATTTCCTGCTGCAGCAACTAAAATAACACCGTGATTTCTTGCATAATTAACTGCAACCAAAGTTGCAGGATTAGCAAAAGAACCACCTAAACTCATATTAATCACATCTGCTCCGTGATCAACTGCATAATAAATACCTCTATTGATTGAATCATCTAAAAATGATTCTGATTCATCTGTTTCCGTGGTTGAAAGATCATCTTCTTCATTAGCTTTAATGATTAATAATTCGCAATTTTGAACAATTCCACTAATTCCAAAGTCATCAGCTTTAAGTGCACCAATAACACCTGCAACTCCTGTTCCATGCCCTACATCATCAATAACATATTCCAATCCGATTTCCTCTGTTCTTGCATTATAAGATTCTTCCGATAATCTTCCAACAAATTCTGGATGATTAACATCTATTCCAGTATCAATAACAGCAATCGTAACATCTGGACTACCTTCAGTAAATAACCATGCTTCTTGAACATCCATCATATCGAGTGCGTATTGATAAGTGGGAGTAGGATCAGGTCCACCACCTAATATTTGATATCCGAGTTCATTATATGAGGAAAATATATTATATTCAGTTTGATTTAGATCCGCAATTCTATAATATTCTTCTGAATCATTTGTTTGTTGTACAGGATCAATTAAAAAAGAGGTTTCTTGCTGATGTAAAGCAGCAAAAAATCCAAAAGTAACTAAGGATAAAATAATCATAATGTTAGTAGTGATTAAGATTTGTCTAAGTCTACTTAGTCTCATATATTACCTCTATACAAATTATAACCGATTTCATATAGTATACAAACATATGTGAATTTATATTGGTAAAATGTGAAATAATTTACATAATTCCGCCATTTTATTAAATTTTACCAATAAATAAACCAATTTAACTGTATATTGAGTGAAGTCAAAATTAGGAGGCATTCAAATGAACAAAAAAACAATATTCTTTATATTCTTAGGTTTAGTCGTTACAAGTTTTATCTTTATAGGAATTGGAGTTAGTGCATCTTCAGATTATGCAAAAGTAGATGATTATGGTGCTACAGCTACTGCTCTATCAACTGATGGAGTATATACACTAGATGAAATGTTGACATATGCAATACAAGATGAATATCTTGCTCAAGCAACCTATGCAGCAATTATTGAAGCATATGGAGAAGTTAAACCTTTCACCAATATTATTTTAGCAGAACAAATGCATATTGATATGTTACTACCATTATTTGAAACATATGGTATTGAAGTTCCAATTAATGATGCAGTACAATATGTTATTTTACCAGATTCAATTTCAAGTGCATTATCAACAGGTGTTGAAGCTGAAATAGCAAATATAGCTTTATATGAAACATTTATTACCCAAGGTAATTTACCAAGTGATGTCCAAGCTGTATTTGAATATTTACAAAGTGCATCAGAAAATCATTTAAGTGCATTTTCTAGAGATAGACTTGTTGGTGCTGGATATGATTTAGCAAATATGTTTAAAAACCAATTTAGAAATGGTTCAGAACGAGGTAATCATGGTGCTGGTGGACAAGGACAAAACGGAAAAGGCAATCAAGGAAGCTCTAAAACACAGAATGGCGATTGCACAAATTCATAATCATTTAACTTAATTAAATAAAAACTCCCTGGTAGACTGATAACTATTTATCGTCAATTAAAAGGGAGTTTTTTTCTTATTTCAGAATTCTAATATTGTTTGAACCACTCAGTAATTTCACTTAGACGCTTGATTCTAGCTTCCGGTTTACCACTTCTTGATAATTCATGTGTTTCACCTTTAAACCATACCAATTTCGTTGGTACACCTTGTTCTTTGATAATGGTGTAAAGCTGCATTGCCTGTTCGATTGGACAGCGATAATCCTGATCGGAATGAATGAACAATAATGGTGTCTTTATATTCAAAGCATACTTCATAGGTGATTGATTCCATAGTTTGTCAGTATCTTCATTGGGATGACCAGATGTTTGGTCTTTTGAGAAATAGAAACCAATATCAGATGTCCCGTGAAATGAAAGCCAATTTGAGATACTTCTTTGGGTTGCTGCTGCTTTAAATCTATTGGTCTGCCCAACAATCCAATTGGTCATAAATCCACCGTAAGATCCGCCAGTAACAAACATTTTCTGTTTATCAATAGAAGGTACTTTTTTAATGACTTTATCTGTAAATGCCATTAAATCATCGTAATCAATCGTTCCGTATTTGCCTCTAATATCAGAAAATTCATCACCTTTTCCATCGCTTCCTCTTGGATTTGAAAAGAAAACGACATAGCCTTCATTAGCCCAGTACTGCATTTCATGATAGAAAACTTTACCATAAATGGTTTTTGGTCCGCCATGGATGTCTAAAATCGCAGGATAAGTTTGATTGGGATTAAAATCTTTAGGATATAAAACCCAACCTTTGACTTGATGAGTTTTAAAATTGACAATGATCTCTTTTGGTTTAGCTACATAGAGATTTTTTAAAACTTTTTGGTTAAAACGAGAAATACTATGTTGTTCATGATGTTCTAAATCTAGTTCATAGAGTTCCTGTAATTTTTGCTTATATAATCCGACGACAAATACTTTTTGATTAATCAAAACTATTCCATCAAGACTACCATTGAAGATGTATTCTGGTTGTGTAATGCCATTCAAATCTATAGAGTGAAGCTCAGTATGATCGTCAATTGTAACAACAAAGTAAAGTTTATTTCCAATAATAACATCTTTTTTATTTAATCCAAGTCTACAATCAGTACCTAATGAATTTTCAACACTTTGTCTAAATTCATTGAGCAAGTGTAATTTCTTGTTTTTAAGAATGTATAAATTGTCATTTTGGTTGAGGCCATATTCTTTCATATCGGTTGCAACAACTATGAGTTGATTTTTTAGTAAATAGATTTTTCCGATAGCGTAATCATTTTCGTGATAAAGAATTTCTGTTTGATTTTGATCAATTCGGTAACAATAGACATGAGTTGTTAATGATTTTATACCTGTCATTTGTTCTCCAGTATAATATATTTCATTTAAATCATCTGAAATTTTGACGTTTCCTACACTAAAATCTGTATCGACTAGACTAATCATTTCTTCATTGATGCAATTATAAATAAATAATTGTGTTCTCACATTTGCGATGAATCCAGCGCCATTAAAATAAAATGGTATCTCGTTAATGTCCTCATAAAGCTCTTTCTTCTTTTCAGATTCTAAAAATAATTTTCTTTGTTCTTCAGAATCTAAATAAAGATGATGTTGCTCTCTTGAAAGATCCGCAGATAATAACAATTTTTGATCTTTTAGTACTTGAATGATTGACGCAGAAAAATTAAATTCATACGCTTTTTCAATATTTTTATTTGGTATAGAATATCTATAATAAATAGAATATTTTTCTTTTTGCTTTTTTTCTTCCTTTTTATTCTTGGCTAAAGGAAAAAGTAGTGTCTGATCTGATTCCCAGACAAAGTTTCCTTTATTTTTCAATGATGCTACTCTTTGATGTTTAACGCCATCACTAACATATAATTCATAGAAATAGTCGTTTTTCTTTTGATTAGCTTTTGCAACTGTAAAAGCCATCAGTGTTTTACTAGGATTTTCAATTAATCCTGAAATAAATTTATAATTCAAAAATTCATCTAGCTTAATTTGATTCATAGAATCACCATCTTTCATCGTTTATATCTATTATAGATTGAAATCATAAAATTGTCCATGAAAGAAAAACGCCATTCGAATGGCGTTAAACTTAAATAATGAAATTACCCTTTTCAAAAACCCTCACTTCTATATCCTCTTGTGTGACTCCTACGATTTCCATATCATTACTTCCAAACATAAAGTCCGTATGAACTATAGAACTATTATATCCAACTTCTTCAAGTTCTTTTGCTGATAAATTTACACCGTTTCTCACGTTCATTGGATAGGCTCTACCTAGAGCCATATGACATGAAGCATTCTCATCAAATAATGTATTCAAAAATAAAATATTTGTATTAGAGATTGGTGAATCTTGTGAGATAAGCGCTATTTCGCCAATATATCTACTTCCTTGATCGGTATCAAGAATATTTGCAAGTGCTTCTTTTTCATGTTTCGCATCGAAATCAATGACTTTGCCGTCCTTAAATTCTAACCAAAAATCTTTTATTAATTTTCCTTGGTAGTTTAAAGGTTTTGTAGCAAATACTTTGCCTTGTGTTCCCCATTTATATGGCATAGTAAATGTTTCTTCCGTTGGAATGTTGGGATTGAAATAGATACCTGAGCCAGAATTTTCTCCACCACCAGCCCAAACATGATTTTTAACGAGTTCAACTGTCAAATCTGTACCTAATTTATTTTTAAAATGCAACTTTTTAAAATTATAATTAATTAAAATTCGATTATGAGCAAGTAGTATTTTGTTATGCAAATTCCATTCTTCAATTGGATCATTGTCTTCGGTAACACGAGATGCATTCAAGATTGCTAGCCATAAAGCTTCAACAGCATCGAGATCATTCAGTTTAGGGAAGACTTGTTTCGCCCAAACTGGATTTGGTGCAGCAATAATTGTCCATTGTGATTTATTGCTCATTAAGTGTTCTCTAAAAAAATTAACTGCTTTTTGTCTAGCTATACCCGATTGTTGAGCTTTATTGGGATCAACATCTTTGTTCAGTCCAGGAACAGGTGAAGAAATAGAAATGAAACATGCTCCTTGGTCAACCAATTCTTGATATTGTTCTATTAACCAATGGGGAACTTTAATTAATTCATCCAAACTTTGATATATTAACCCACTGTGAGAAACATAATCATCGCTCCATTGCACAAAAACATCTCTAGCACCGGCCAAATAAGCTTCTTTAACAACTTCTCTAACGATTTCTTTAACTTCTGTAGTTGCTCTGACAACCACTACTTGATCTTTTTGAACATTAACACCTACATTTACTGCAAGACTTGCTAGCTTATTAATTAATTTTTGAGATGGCATAGTATCATTCTCCTTTTCTAGACATATTATAACATATTAGACAAGTAAATTCTAACTTTCTTAACGATAAAAAAAGCCTATCCGCAGATGGATAGGCTTGTGATTTATATGTTAATTTACTTGGGACTAATTTCTTTAAAGTATTCGAGAACTCTTGTTTGTGGCATAGGTCGACAAAAGAAATATCCTTGTGCAAAATCAACTTCATATTTTTTAACCATATTTGCCTGCTCAATCGTTTCTATTCCTTCAGCAACTACTGCTAAATTTAAATGGTGTGCAAGTTCAATCATGTATCTTAAGACGTGAAACTCTTCTGTATTAGGTTTAATATTACTAATGAAACTTCGATCAATCTTAATAATATCAATTGGTAGTTTTTGTAGGTATGTCAGTGATGAATATCCTGTACCAAAGTCATCTAAAGCAATAACAAATCCTAATTTCTTAAGTTGCTTTAGAACATGAATACTCTTTTGAATATCTTCAATAATAGCCGTCTCAGTAATTTCAAGAATGATGTTTGAACTATCCAAATAATAAGTCTTAATCCATTCATTCATATATGGTATAAATGATTCACTCATGAGCATTACTGGAGATATATTGATTGAAATTCTAAATTGTTTACCCTCAATATTCCATGCTTCATAATGAGATGCTGCTTCTTTGAATACCCATTGTGAAATCTCTTTAATGAAGCCATTTTTTTCTGATAATGATATAAATTCTAATGGAGGTATAAATCCTTTTACTGGGTGCTGCCAACGAATTAATGCTTCAACACCAACAGGTTGATCATCGTGAAGATTAATCATGGGTTGATAATGAAGGGAAAACTCTTTATTTTCAATCGCATGTCGCAATTGATTGAGTAATTCCGTCTGTTGTTGAATTATTGTTACCATTTCATCATCAAAGATGACGATTTGATCTTTTCCTTTAGCTTTTGCGATTGATTGTGCAGCATCAGCATGTCTTAAAAGTGTAATATAATCTTTACCATTATCAGGATATAATGCAACTCCAACACTGAAGGTTACAAAAAATTCATCTTCATCTAATAAATAGGTTCTTCTTATACTTTGTATATAGTGTTCAACTTGTGGTATGAATTGGTCGAGTTTTTCGATTCCAAATAGAGCAAGTACAAATTCATCTCCACTGAGTCGAGCTAGCATATTGGGTTCGGATACTTCTTTTTTTAAATAATTTGAGATGGCTAATAATAGTTCATCGCCAACAGAGTGTCCCTTAACTTCATTAATATTACTGAACTCATCAATATCAAGGTAAATAAATCCTATCAATCCATCTTCTGGATGTTCTTTAACATATTGATTGATTGTGTTTTCTAGCAAAACTCGATTAGGTAACCCTGTTAAACTATCATAATAAGCTAATTTGAATAATTTTTCATCAAGTTCCAATGCTATTTGGTGACTTAAATCTAATTCACTATATGCATGCTTCAAATCGATAATAGTCATTGCATATATTTGAATGCTTCTTCTAATAACAACGTAAAAGACAATTGCGGTCATCACAATATAGAAAACACCTTTAATACTTTGTATTAATCGATCATTTTCAGAATCTTGGAAGATGATATCAACTGCATAATCAGAGACAATAATCCAAATAAAACCTAAAACCAAATATAAAAGAACGATTTTAGCCGTGACATTCGTTGGATTGAAATTGTTTTCAAAATCGTATTGTTTTTTTTCTTTTAAACGTTGTGTCTTTTTTTCTGACATAGGTTCACCTTCATGAAGTCGCATACACTCCTAATTATACATTTTTTTCTCTTAAACGAAGAAAGTATTTCTAATCTACTTCTAAATTTGTATCTTTTGCTATATTTTTTATCCAGTGTCCTTTTCGATAACGTGATAATCCAAATAGCATTTTAGGGATATCAAGCATCTGCACAATCAAAAACATATATATAACTGGTAACTTCGTGAAATATGCGAGTGCAAGTGAAACTGGAACAGGTACTACCCACATATATCCAGAATCTATCATCATTGTTGATTTTGTGTCTCCACCAGATCTTAATGTAAAATAAAGTGCCACATTAAATGAATAAACAGGGATGAAAATAGCATTTACTCGAATATTAAAAGCAGCCGTTCTTTTAGTTGCCTCAGAAACATCATAAATATTTAAAATAAAGAAACTGAGGATAAAAAGAATAATTCCTGCAGCAACAGCAAAAATGACGGAAAAAGCAATTAACTTCTTCGCATTATCTTTCGCTTGTTGTAACTCGTTTTGCCCTAAAGTATTTCCTACCATTACGGCGACAGCAGTTGCTATACCCCCAAAGGTTACAAAAACTAACTGACTAATTGCACCCGTTATATTCATGGCTGCAAGTGCTTCGTCTCCACGTGTAGAATATGCATGCAAGAAAGCAGTTTGACCTGATGACCATAAAGCTTCATTTAAGGTAAGAGGCAATGCCATAATAATAATTGCAATTAATAATTTTTTTTCGATATGGATTAGTTGAAATATTCTTGATGAAAAGATTTGTCCTTTTTTTGCTAGTAAAACTAAAGTTAAGCTTAACTCAACAATTCGAGACATCAAGGTAGCAAGACCAGCACCAATAACACCTAATGCAGGAAATCCAAAAAGCCCAAAAATTAGAATGAAATTAAGTAATGTATTTGTCAGTATTGCAGCAATTGATATTTTCAACAATGGCTTAGTAATGCCAATTTCTCTAAATGTACTAGAAACAGCAACAGATAAAATCCAAGGAAATGCGCTCCATTTTGCTATTGTTAAATAATCCATTCCCCATGAAATTGTTTGTGGATTACTCGTAAATAAACGTAATAGTGATTCTCCAAAGAAAGAAAAAATAATAAATGAGAGCGTAGCAATGATCATTCCAACTAAGACTTTGAATCGAAAGGTTTGCTTGAGTCTCGAATAATCCTTTGATCCAAAATATTGTGCAGAAAAAACACCAGCTCCTCCCATAGCACCGAATGTAATTAATATGACAACAAAATACAATTGATTGACGATTGATACAGATCCTATGGCAGATTCCCCAAGCCTACCAACCATAACATTATCAACCAATTGAACAGATATAGTAATCAATTGTTGCAAAACAAGAGGTGCAGCAACTATAAACAATCTTCTATAAAATGCTTTATCACCTATTAAACTCTTCATTTTCATAAAATACCTCAACCGAATTATTATATCATGAAAATTAGGAGTATATCAATATTATATATTGATTTTTTAAGATATATTCATCTCTAGTTTTTGTCTTCTTCCCATAGCAATAAAATTAAGAATAAACAAAGGGAAAAGAACAATTAAGGATACGAAAAATTGAAATCCAGCAAGAAATAAGAGCCAGTTTGAAAAAAGGATCCAACCTCTAGAATTATTGAAGTATCCAAACCAATGCGTAACCAAAGAGATTAAGATAAAGATTTCATGCACAACAACAAAAATCATATACAGTGCTCCGGCAATTACAAAACCTTCTAGCTTATTTGCTTCAATCAAATAATATGGTAGTGATACAAAAAAATATAATGATAACAGACATGAATTCACAAATAACAGTTTTTTTCTTTTCATTCTTTCCTCCACAAAAAAAGCCTCACTCAAAAGTGAGACTTAATATCTAGGGTATATCAATAATTCTCAATGTGTTAGTTGAGCCATGTTTCATTCCCCAACCAGATGTAATAATTATTGTTGTTCCTGATTCGAAACCAAAATCTCTTGCTACATCAATTGCAATTTCATCATAAACAGAGTAATCAGTTACAATTGTTTTAATGGTTGCAAATACACCCCAATAATAGGATAATCTTTGACATGTTTCAATACTATCCGTTACTGCGATAATTGGAACAGATGGTCTAAATTTGCATATACGTTTTGCAGTCCCACCAGTTTCAGTAAAGGCAATAATAACCTCTGCTTTTGGTAAAGCCATTGCTGTTTGGCTAACTGCAATACCAATTGCATCATTAACTGTTTGTTGACTTGTTGTGATTGCTTGTTGCAATCTTTCTTTATAAGGAATACTATCTTCGATAGCCTTAGATATCGTATCCATTGTTAATACTGCTTCAATTGGATATTCTCCAGCAGCTGATTCACCAGAAAGCATAATTGCATCTGATCCATCTAATATTGCATTTGCAACATCGGAAGCTTCAGCTCTTGTAGGTCGAGGTGAATAAACCATAGATTCTAACATATGTGTTGCTGTTATTACAGGTTTTCCCATTGCATTTGCAGTACGAATAATCTTTTTTTGGTACAAAGGAACAAGTTCAGTCGAAACTTCAACACCTAAATCTCCTCGTGCCACCATGACACCATCACTGACCTCAAGAATCGAGACTAAGTTATCAACACCTTCTTGATTTTCAATCTTAGCAATTAATTCAATTTTGGGTTTTCCAGCTTTTTTTAGTATTTCTCTAACTTCGACGACATCTTCTTTTCTTCTTACAAATGATAATGCAATCATATCTACATTCTTACCAGCAGAAAAAACAATATCATCATGATCTTTTTGTGAAACAAAAGGCATGGATAATTTAACATTAGGTACGTTAACACCTTTTTTAGTCTTGATACTACCTGAGTTATTAACTACACAAAGTAGTTTATCCTTCATTACCTCTAAAACAGTAAGTTTTATTTTGCCATCATCAATTAATAAATAATCTCCAACTTGGATGTCATCATAAAGCTCAGGACAATCAATGTGGAATCGTTCTTTTGTTCCTAATACAGGTTCTTTCCAAACTTCAACCTTATCGTTCTTTTTATAGGTTGCAATCCCATTTTCAAATTGACCCGTTCTTATTTCAGGACCTTTTGTATCAGCCATGACGCCAATATAACGATTTTTATCTTTTGCCACTTTACGAATCATATCAATTCTTCTACCATGTTCGTTATGATCAGCATGAGAAAAATTTAATCTGGCAACATTCATTCCAGCATCTATCATCTTATCTATCATTTCTGGGGTGTCTATGGATGGACCTACAGTACAAACTATTTTGGTTTTTCTTTTCATATGTGCCTCCTACTATTACCTTATTCTATTATACATGATTTAGGTGCTCATTTCTATACTGTATACTCTTTCAACCTATTATCACATGGACAAATAGTTAATTCATTAGCATATTATTGATCAATCATCATAATCTCACTGTTTTTTTAAAATATCTTCTTATTCCTTCATACGATTAAAAATAAAACGCTAGTAGAATCTGCTAGCATTTTATTGTCATTCATATAGTTTTATAAATATTTGTGCAATTTTAGGATCAAATTGTGTACCAGCATTAACCCTGATTTCTTCAATAGCTTCTTTATGAGAAAGTGGTTTTCTATATGGTCTTTCTGATATCATTGCATCATATGAATCTGCAATAGTGATGATTCTTGCTCTAATAGGGATTTTATCTCCTTTAAGTCCTCTAGGATATCCATTGCCATCATATCTTTCGTGATGAGAGAGTATGTCTTGAGCTATTTTTGCGTATTCCGCTGATGCAGATAATATTCTAAATCCAATTTCTGGGTGCTTCTTAATAATATTCCATTCCTTTTCATTGAGTTTTCCGGGTTTATTCAAAATAGATTCATCAATTGCAATTTTACCTATATCATGCAAGTTACTTATCATTTTCAATAAATTAAGATCATCATTTGACATTTTAAGTGCTTTACCAATAGCTATACAAATTTCAGAGACACGTTTTGAATGTTGTTCTTCTCTAGGGTTCTTCTCATGTAAAGTATTTACTATGGTATTAATTGTGTCATGTCTATGTGAAGTAATTTCAAAGAGTTTATGCGTGTACATGTCATCTTCTGCATCCTTCAAAATACTTTGGATATCTCCAGTACTTGTTTTTGTTGCAGACCCAAAAGAAACTGAAACATTGATATCTGCTACTTTTTGTTTTTCCATACTATGTTTCGCTTTTTCAATGAGCTGCTGTGCTTCTAATCTTGTTGTTTTAGGTAGTAAAATAGTAAACTCATCTCCCCCAATTCTAGAAACACTTCCTTTTTCAGAAAAGGTTTTATTTAATTGTTCATATACCTTTTTGAGAAGCAAATCACCTACATCATGTCCAAACGCATCATTAACAATTTTTAATCCGTTGATATCAGCGAGAATAACAGAAAATGGATAGTATAACTTGTGATCAAGTTCCTGCAATTTTTCCATATAAAATCTTCTATTGTAGGCATTTGTCAGAGGGTCATTATAACTTAAAAACAAGATGTTTTGCTCATGCAATGACTGTTTTGTTACATCTTCCGAGAAAATAGTAACACCAGTAACTTCGTTTTTATCATTGATGATAGGAGTAATGATTTCCTCCAAATATTTTTCGTAACTTGTCTCAATTTTGGTTATTCGTCGATATGAAGTTCCTAGTAAAGCAAAGTCAATCTGCTTTATAAGTCTATTTTTCATTTCTTTAATTGTAATCTGATTAATAAAGTTTGATCCAATTTTTATATCGACTTGATGAAACGATTTCATATTAGATTTATGGAATTGATTGAAAGCGAGATAATTATAATTTGTATCTAATGCAAATATTTCTATATCAGATGTAGAATCCAAACTTGATTGTAATAGAAGTTTTTGTTTATTTATTAAATGAATTGAATGAATCCTGATTTTTTGGTTTTCTAATGATAATGATAAAATCATTGTTACTACAGGAAATATGACCAGATAAGGGATTAAAGTGCTTTTAATAACTTCAAATGCTAATGGCCAAGGAATGAGTAAAAAACAAAGCAATGTTACAACATGTATAATTACCCCAAAAATATAATATTCTACAAATGAAGGCACCTTAGGAAGAATAACACGAATTTTATACCAGAAAATCCCTAACAACGAGCTAAACATAATGGTTGTTAAACCAGCATAAATTCCATCTCCACCGAGTGACAAACGGTAAATAGACGCAACCATTGCGGCAATAAAAGTTGGGATGAATCCAAAGAACACGCCTGATACACCTAATAGAACAGAACGCGTATCAAAAATTAAACCACTATGAATTTCCCACGGATTTAGCATTAATAAAATAGAAAATCCACCAATAATTGCTCCAAGAAAGATCTTTGATCTTATTTTTGAAGAATCCGGGCTAATATTTGTCGAAGCATAGATAAAAACTAATGCAAATAACAGAATAATGTTTTGCACTAAATCGCTGATCACTTCTGAAGTTATCTGAAACTCCATAATATACATACGCTTCCTCAGTCATATTGTAATATACACTTACTATATCATAGTATATTATTGAAGAGTACTATCTTAAGATTTTCTTAATATTCTTTCATACTTATTCCGCTTTGGATATAACTATTATAATTAATTGTAAAAGTTTGCTCACTTGCCTTGAATATCGCCTTCTAATTCCTCATTCTCATCTTTTTTCAAATCAATATTTTCTGGTTGGATAAGTAAAAATATTAATCCAATCAAAATCACAAAGTAATAACTACTGACTCTCCAGAACATCATTGCCCAGTAAATCACACCACCTTGTAACATGGTAAAGATTAATGCAAATGAAAATTCGGCCGCTCCTGAATTACCAGGTGTTGGAATAAATGCTATTGCTGCATATGTGAATACAGTCAATGTTAAAACATCAAACCAGGTTGCGCTTCCACCACTTGCTAGAACAACGAAATATGGAATAGAACATAGTGCTAATTGGTAAATTAAAGAAAGTAAAAAAGTTATGATAATCAAGATAGGTGATGAAGACAACATTGACATACTATTTTTAAAATCAGCTTCAAATTTATGTATTTTTTTTAATCTTTTCTTAGGATTTTTAATAAGCTTTATTTTATGCAAAATCTTCAATGCAAATTGAATAATTTTCTCACTTAATTGGGGTATCAGTAAATAGATTAAAAATACTAAGGGTACAAAAATAACAAATACACTTCCAATATATGCGGCTATCTTAAATGCGTTGGAGTCAATCATAACTCCATTAGTTATAAATACAACAATGCTTAATAAGAAGAAGGCTAATTGCATCATGGAAAATCCTGCAATAGGTAAAGATCCTGCAATACCGCTTGGTACATCCTTTTTATAGAGATAATAGATTTGAAAAGCTTGTCCGCCACTTCCAAGTGGTGTTAGATTATCAAAATATTTACCTAAAACTGCCGTTTTTAGTGAAACAAATAAGCGTTTTTCTTTTGTACTAAATAAGATTAAAAAATAATATTTTAATCCTTCTGCAAGTAAAGCTACGATAGGTAAAAGAAGGGCTATAATTAAATAAGGAATGTTTGTCATCCATATTTGTAACATTTCATTAAATTTAATTTGTGGGTTCCCCTGAAAATCCTTTTTACCCATGACAAAAAGAACGATAATATTAATAACGATAAAAAAGGTCCAAATGAGTAATTTTCGAATTCTTTTTGATTTTACTGATTTATCCATATTTATGTACCATATTCTTAGTTAACCTACTAAAATGGTGCGGCTGATGGGATTCGAACCCACACACCTAATAAGTACTACCGCCTGAAGATAGCGCGTCTGCCAATTCCGCCACAGCCGCAAAACAATTAATAACTAAAAGAATCTTTTAGTTATTTTTATTTGAAATGCGATCATTGGTCCTATAATAACTGCTAAAACAAGACTTCCGTAACTGACAGCACCAAATCCAATTCCAGCTAAAAACCCAAATATAGTTGCTAATACTATAGCAAACAATTCAATTAAAATTCTTGTTTTAAAAAAACTTTTAATTTTTAGTAGTTTCATCAATGCTAATGTTAACTCATCAAAAACCATTGCTGGATATTGAGTATTGATCATGAATGTTAATCCAAAAGTTAAAACGAGAGTTCCTCCAAAGAAAAATATGGATTGTAAAAATACTCCATTTGGGTAATACTGATCAAATATGATTATATCCCAAAAATCAATCGCTAATGCAATTCCAAAAATAGGAACAATTACAAAAAGAAATTTTATTTGTTTTCGATATATTATTAAAAATGTTAAGATTAAAATATTTACAATAGCACTTGCAGTTCCTAGTGTAATTTGTGCTAAAATACTTAAATTATTTGTGACTGTATCCCATGCACCAGCTCCAAATGAACTACGTAAAATAGCATTAATCCCTAATCCAGTTAATAAAATTGCTATGAAATAAATAATGCCATGTATGACGTCTTTTGTCTTGATCATATTCTCTTTTCCATTAAATTCTATTTGTTTTTTTCTTTGTTTCTTTTATCGTTGATGATATCCATTTCTTTTGAATCAATGACTGAAATCTGATTTTCTCTTGCCCATTTTGCACAACTGTCTAAAGCAGCTTTAAGAAATATTCTTGGGACTTTTATTAATCTTCTGCAAGCCTCATCAGTAAAGTGGATGTTTGGATCAGTTCTGTCAGCAGCAAACCTAACAGTCTGAATATCCATTTCTTTTGCTGATGGAATAGGTTCAGAAATAAATTTTGTTGATGGTGTATACCAAAAATGTGTATTATCACGATATCCATAATCAACAGGTATTTTAGGGAAAGAACTTGCTTTCACACCATCAATAATCGATTGATGGTATTTTTCTTTCATAATTATTTTATCTATTTTTAAGATAAAATGTGCTCCAAATTTACTGGTAATCCCATTGAAATCTTTATATGGAGGTTCATAACCCTCAAGATTACCCGGTTGACATTCATGAGCATTCTCAAGTTCGCTTACCCATGAACATTCAAAAACCTGAAAAGCTTCACTAACAATCTTCGGTCTTACTTCTTTAGTTTCCGAAGTGACTATCCCATCTTCTAATTGAAGGAAAGTCTTTGCCATTTTTTCTTTTGAACTGTCTCCAGGATATCCTAATCTAACAGTTTCTTTAAACAATTTTTTATTATTTGGTAAAAAATTAAGTGCAGCTTTGCCTCGTTTTAAAATATTCTGAGCTGTATTAGAACTATTTCTACATTCTAAGAGCATCGCATAATAAGATTTTCCAGCAACATAATATGGAAAGCATAGACTATATGCGCCTAAGCTTGTATTCCCCTCATCATCAATGGTGCTTATTAAAATAGTAGGCATAGGAAAAAAACTACTTGTTTGATAAAAATTATCTACAATTCTTAGATCTTTAAAACTGGACATAACAATCTCTTCCTTCCTGTTAAAAAACAATTATCTCTACCTTATTATACAATACTTCGTTTTGTAATTGAAAATAATAAAACTACTGATATATTACCAGTAGTTTATTGTTCATATGGAGCGGGTGATGAGAATCGAACTCACGTCAACAGCTTGGAAGGCTGTGGTTCTACCATTTAACTACACCCGCAGGTTAATGGTCGGGAAGACAGGATTTGAACCTGCGACCTCCTGGTCCCAAACCAGGCGCTCTACCAAGCTAAGCTACTTCCCGAAATATGGCGTACCCAAGAGGACTTGAACCCCCAACCTTTTGATCCGTAGTCAAACGCTCTATCCAGTTGAGCTATGGGTACTTCTCTTGAGTCTAACTAAAAACTCATATCTTAATGCTTTGCGCCATGTTGTTAATTTGTTGGTGACCCGTATGGGATTCGAACCCATGAATGCATGCGTGAAAGGCATGTGAGTTAACCGTTTCTCCAACGGGCCATTGTGCAAGCGCATATATAATTATACCAATTTATTATAAATTGTCAAGACAAAAAGCTAGGTTTTTTATTCTTTTTGAGTGATGTTTACATTCATGATTTCATGATTAGAGCTAACTCATATTTTAAGTGTAGATTTGCCACTCTTTTATCTTTTGAAATTATTGTTAAAAATCATAATATGTTTCAAATTTTAACACAAGATCCATCAATAAAAAATAGATGTGAATCACTAGATTCTCATCATATTTATTAAAATATATGTTTATATGTTGATGATTTAATAACCTATATATCGCTATATAAAGCGATTTAATGATACTTTTAAAAGATATCATATTTTGTCAGCTCTTATAAAATATTTAAATCTTTTTCGAAATTCAATAGATTTCTATCGTTGTTTAAATATGAACAATTATGAAATATAGTTTGTTAAATTATTATCATATTTCATAAATTATGAATCAGAAAACACAATATTTTATTTATATAACTATTAAGTTTTTTTTTTGAAAATCATATGTTATTTGATGTATTGTTTCATACTTACTTTCATACGGTTTTAAGATCAAGTGAACTCTGTTGAATAAAGAGATTAATACCCTAAAAATATTTATTTAATCCTAGATACAAAAATAATCATCGAGTCGATGATTATTATACTCATAATTGTTTGTTAATCCTTTGTCAATATTGATCTTATTTATTTCAATTAAAACATAATGCTGTTTAATAAACTATGGGCTTTTTCTTCACCTAATAAGTACTTAACAATTTCATATGCAAAATCATAAACAGCTCCTGCACCACGCGCGGTTATAATATTATGATCCCTAATTGCCTTATAACTAGGTAAGTAAATACCTTTAGAAATATCCTTTTCACTTCCAGGATATGCCGTAAATGATTTCCCATTTAACAATCCTGCTTGACCTAAAAATCTTGGTCCAGCACAAATAGCTCCTATGAGTTTATCCTGCTTATAAAAAAGTTTTGCTAGTTCTTTAATCTGAGTATCCTTATCGACAACCTTAGCAACATACTTACCACCGGGAATAATTAGAAAATCATAAGCAAGCGTATCAACATCTTTTGCAAAAGCATCAGCTTTAACATGAAGTCCAAATGCTGTAATAATATTTAATGTGCTCTCAAAAGTTATCGTTGTCACATCTAATCCAGCTCTAATCAAAAGAGCTCTTGTTGATAATGCTTCGCCATCTTCTACATAATGACTTAAAATAAGTAAACCTTTCATTATTCCACCTCTATGAATAATTTGTTAAAAACGATATTTAACATATCTGCGCCTTTTTGGGCTTCAAATTTACGATAGGATTGAAAATGGTTTTCCATCCCCATAACATCAGAGACTACTTTGATACTTACAATTGGTATATTTTTTTGATGTGCAACCTGGTACAAAGCCGTTCCTTCCATATCGAACAGGCAAGGTTCACCCGTGTGTTCTGTTTTAAAGTAATCACCAGTATATAACTGACCTTTCATAATTTGTGGAATTTTTGATTGGATATTCTTTATTAGTTTTTCATCTGAATTGAAGTGAGTGGGAAATCCAGGAACCTGTCCTCTTTCATAACCAAAGATTGACAAATCAAAATCATGGTATGTTGCACTGCCAACTAAGACTAAATCACCGACTTCAAAAGGTTCGGTTGCACCAGAAAATCCCAAATTATAGATTGCTTCAACAGAGTGACTTGAAAGATATTCAGATAGTGCTACTGCAGCATTGACTTTTCCAACTCCAGTTAAAAGAATCTCAATATCATTATCTTTGTTATCTGTAATTTCTTTGATTTCTTCTTTCATTGCTGCGACAACTAAAATCATAAACGTTCTCCTAATATTTGCTTAATCTTAGTAACAATTAAATCAACAGCAATATCATGTTTTCGATCATTGGGTATGATGACATCTGCATATCTTTTGGTTGGTTTAATATATTTATGGAACATTGGTTTAACTGTTTTCTCATATTGACTAATGACACTTTCAAGCGTTCTTCCTCGTTCTCTCATATCTCTGAGTAACCGTCTAATAAGTCTTGTGTCATCATCTAATTCAACAAATAGATTAATATCAGATAAACCCCGAATTTTCTCATTTTCTAAAATGAGAATCCCTTCAATGATAATAATTGGTTTGGGCTTAACATGTTCTAATTTACTGCTTCTCGTATATAAGTCAAAATCATAAACGGGTTTTTCAATTGGTTGACCACTTAATAATTTTTCTAGATGCTTAAAGAGGAGTTCGTTATCCAACGAGCTAGGATGATCATAATTCATTTTATATCTTTGTTCCAATGGTAGATGGGTTTGATCTAAATAATAATCATCATGCTTTAGAATTAAAACATCCTCAAGTCCTGCTCTATCAAGAATCTCTTGAACAACAGTGCTTTTCCCAGAAGCCGATCCACCTGAAACCAAAATCAATAATGGCTTTTTCATTTATTTTGCTCCCCTTAAATTTGACATTCTGGTGCCAAATGTGACTGCAAATCTTCATCGATGATGTCATTTAAATCTTTATGTTTTTTAAACCAGACCACTGCATATGGACAAGTCGCCACTACTTTGTATCCCAATTTTTTTGTGTGTTTATATACTTCATGCATTAATTGACTTGCTATTCCTTGGCCTCTCAGTGATGGGTCAACATACGTATGATCAATCACAACGATTCCTTTATCAATAAATGGGAAAGTTGCGTTTACAATCATTTTTCCTTCACTATCATTGACATATATTTTATTATCTTCATATATATAATTCATTTACTCATCTCCTCTTTATATAGTATATCAAAAATGATGAGCATCTTATCAATTTTAGGTCTTAAAAAATATGTGAAATTTTAATTAAACAGATATGTATGATATCTTACCAATTTACGATAAGATAGAAATCTAGAATATATCTTTAAATATTATAAATTTAACAATATCTTTCATTTTTAGTATACCATACGTCGTAAATTTATTTCTTTTATAAATAGACTGCGTATTTATAATAAAAAGAGCGTTTATTTATAATTATAGCTATATATTTGATATAATAGAACTGTAAAATTATTACAGTAGGAGGTCAATATGACTAGAAAACAACTTGTTATTGAAACAACATCAGTAAGTATATCCGTAATATTAATTATCATTGCATTCATTTTAAGTAAAACTATATCTTCTGATGCATTAATCGTTATTATTCTATTTGGTTTTTCATTTCTTATAGGCGGTTTCGCAAAAGCTAAAGAAGGTATTTTATCAACTATAAAAGATAAATCTCTTAATGTAGAGATATTGATGATCCTTGCAGCACTTGGTGCCTTTATCGTAGGTAATTATTCTGAAGGTGCTATTCTTATACTTATCTTCTCAATTAGTGGAGTTCTTGAATCTTATGCAACTTCAAAAAGTGAAAAGGCATTAACTAGTTTACTCAAACTTGCACCGCAAACAGCTCTTTTATATAAAAATGGAAAAGAAAGAGAAGTTTTAGTATCAGAAGTAAAAATCAAAGATCAAGTCATTGTCAAAGTTGGCCAGCAAGTTCCAGTTGATGGCATCATCATCAGTGGAGCTACCTCATTAAATCAAGCTGCAATTACAGGTGAATTTGTCCCGGTATATCGTAGTAAAAAAGATTTTGTGTATGCCGGTTCAATAAATATTGAATCAACTATTACTGTAGAAACAACTAAAGATCCAAGTGAATCTGTTGTTCAAAAAATAATTGACTTTGTTAAACATGCTCAAGAAGAAAAAACAGAATCTCAATCACTCATCGATCGAATTGAAAAATATTATGTTTATGTCGTCATTATCTTAGCTATCATATTTATGTTAGTTCCTCCTATGTTTGGATGGCTTACATCGTCTGAAGCTTTTTATAGAGGTATTGTTGTTCTTGTTGTAGGATCTCCATGTGCTCTAGTAGCATCTATTACTCCAGCAATGCTTTCAGCACTATCAAATGCTGCACATCATAGAATTTTAATTAAAGGCGGTAAACACTTAGAACAATTGATTGGATTAAAAGCTGTTGTATTTGATAAGACAGGTACAATTACGACTGGAATTCCTAAGGTAGTTCGAATCGAAACAATTACCGCGCTTGATAAAGAAAATGTTTTATCTATTCTTTATACTTTAGAAAAACAATCAGAACACCCATTAGCAAAATCAATTGTTGACTCAATGGATTCTAAATATTATATGGAAGATATTAAGACAACTGAAGTATCAGGTCGAGGTATGCAAGCTGAATTTGATGGTGATATTTGGCAAATAGGACGTTTTGATCATTCAATGCATGAAGAAATGCAAGAAAAGTTGGATCGTTGTACTGGTCTGGGTCATAGTATCATTGCAATTATTAAAAATAAAGAAATGGTTGGCTTTGCAGCACTTATGGATACAATTCGTGAACAAGCAAAAGAAGTGATGACTGCGCTTCGCGAATTAAACATACAAACTGTTTTACTCACTGGTGATCATAAATTTACTGCTGCTGCTATCGCAAGAGAAGCTGGTGTAGATAGCTTTGAAGCAGATTGCTTCCCCGAAGATAAAGTGAGGAAGATTAAAGAGATTCAGCAAAATGTAGGAAAAGTTATGATGATTGGTGATGGTATTAACGACGCACCAGCACTTGCTATTGCAGATATCAGTGTTGCAATGGGTACTGGAACCGATGTTTCCCTTGAAACTGCAGATATCATTTTCATGAATGATAAACTAGAAAATTTACCTCAAATCATTAATTTATCGAAAAGGATGCGCCGAATTACTTTGCAAAATGTTATATTTGCAATCAGTGTTATATCAATTCTAATGATTAGTAATGTATTTGGATTAATTAAATTACCAGCGGGTGTCGTTGCTCATGAAACTTCAACCATTCTTGTTATTTTAAATAGCTTGCGATTATTAATCAAATAAGATAAAAGACACTATGATTTATCATGGTGTTTTTTTGTTAATTATTTTTAAATTTTTAATAGACTTATACTTAAATTATGATAAAATGGTCATATAACTTTCAACATTGACAATAACTGAATAACAAAAATTACATCAGCATAAAAAGGAGATAAATTATGTCTTTTGAGCACTTTTCTACGACAGCTATTTTTATCGGTATAGCATCTATTTCAGCTTTAATCGCTTTATTGTATGCATTTGTACTTTATAAAAAGGTATCTTCAATTAAAGTTGAACACGAAAAGATAAACGAAATTGCCTCTTATATTCATCAGGGAGCCATGGCTTTCATGAAAAGGCAATATCGAATTATTATTTTCTTTGCTTTGGGTGTTGCTGCCCTTTTGTCACTAACTGAACTAATTCCTTCATTAGAAGGTGCAGAGGGTATTGGTTGGAAATCCGCAATTTCATTTCTCGTGGGAGCTTTATTTTCAGGGTTAGCTGGTTGGATAGGTATGCATACTGCAACTAAGGCAAATTCTAGAACTACTTATGCTGCACAAACGCATGGTATGTCAGGTGCATTGAGCGTTGCATTTACAGGTGGTTCTGTCTTGGGCATTACCGTTGTTGGACTTGGCTTATTCGGATTAGCAGCGCTCTTTTTTATTTTTTACTGGGTATTTGGAGGAAATAGTACAAATCCAACAGAACAATATATTGCACTAACCCATGCTGTTCACACAGTTACAGGTTATGGACTGGGTGCCTCATTGATTGCATTATTTGGTCGTGTTGGTGGTGGTATCTATACTAAAGCTGCTGATGTTGGAGCTGATTTGGTAGGAAAAGTAGAATCAGGAATTCCAGAAGACGATCCAAGAAATCCTGCAGTCATTGCAGATAATGTTGGAGACAATGTAGGTGATGTTGCTGGTATGGGTTCAGATTTGACTGAATCTTATATAGGTTCTATTATTTCAGCTTTAACGCTTGGGCTTTATGCTTTTGTAGTTTTTACGCCACATCAGGTCATTGATGGTGATGTGATTATGACAGTTCCAATATTATCGGGTATTCTAGGTTCCGTCATCTTTCCTTTAGTTGTCGCAGGATTGGGTACACTCGCTGCAGTTTTTGCTGTATGGTTTGTTCGCAGCCGTAATTGGAATAATCCTCAATTAGCTTTAAATGTAGCGACATATATTGCCGTTATCGTGATGCTTATATCTAGTCTAATTTTCAGTCAAATTATGTTTGATGGTATACGAGCTTGGGGTGTATTTGGAGCAGTTGCAACAGGATTATTTGTTGGTATAGGTATAGGATTTGTTGCTGAATATTATACTTCAGGTGACTATAAGCACGTTAAAGAAATAGCCAACCAATCATTGACAGGTCATGCTACAAATATCATCTCTGGTTTCGCAATTGGACTGATGTCAACTTTCTTAACAGTACTTATTCTTGTAGGAGGTATCACTATTTCATATTTATTTACTAATGATATGTATGGTATAGCACTTGCTGCAGTGGGTATGCTTTCAACAGCGGGCATTACTATTTCTGTTGATGCCTACGGTCCAATTGCAGATAATGCTGGTGGTATTGCTCAAATGAGTAAACTTGATGAAGGTGTAAGAAAAATTACAGATAAACTTGATTCTGTAGGCAATACAACTGCAGCCATTGGTAAGGGTTTTTGTATCGGTTCTGCAGCTTTAACTAGTATTGGTTTATTTTTCGCTTTTGAAAAATCTGCAGGTCTTTCTGAAGGCTCGGGAATTAATATATTACAACCTGGTGTACTTATAGGAATATTTATAGGAGCAATGCTTCCTTATTTGTTTTCTGCTTTAGTAATTAAATCTGTTGGTAAAGCTGCTAATAAAATGATTGATGAAGTTAGGTGGCAATACAAAAATGATCCAGGCATTTTATTAGGTACTTCATTACCTGATTACGCGAGATGTGTCGATATATCAACCAAAGCAGCGCTACATGAAATGATATTGCCAGCTTCGATTGCTGTTTTTGCTCCAATCATTGCAGGTGTTTTACTCGGTGTTGAAGGTTTAGGAGGATTACTAGTTGGTGGGTTGGTATCTGCAATCATGCTTGCAGTCTTTATGGCAAACTCAGGTGGTGCTTGGGATAATGCCAAAAAGCATATAGAAGAAGGAAATTTAGGGGGGAAAGGTTCTGAAGCTCACAAAGCTGCTGTTACTGGTGATACTGTAGGTGACCCATTCAAAGATACTGCAGGGCCATCAATGGATATTTTAATAAAGTTAATGAGTATTGTTTCTTTAATTATCGTTCCAATACTCGCAGAAATAGATCCAATTCTTAAATTCTTATTTCATTAATTAAAAAATAAAAACTCTTCCATTCCCATCAATAATGATGTTAGGTGAAAGAGTTTTTTCTATTATATAATCTTTTTGATGGTAGTTTATTATAATCTATAATAAAAAAAACGGCCTTAGCCGTTTGTGTTTGTTAGTGGCGCCCACACTAGGACTCGAACCTAGGACCCCATGATTAACAGTCATGTGCTCTAACCAACTGAGCTATGTAGGCACATCGGTTAAGCGTCACTATAAGATTTTAAAATAAGTAAGATTTGCCTGGCAACGTCCTATTTTCGCTCCTTGGAACTATCTTCGGCGCTGAAGTGCTTAACTTCTGTGTTCGGGATGGGAACAGGTGTGTCCACTTCGCCATCGTCACCAGACATCTCTCAAAACTAGA